>MDTD01128978.1_pt1 | contig 56844 bp, 58 predicted proteins | sample 811221 | NCBI WGS metagenome assembly MDTD01 (sample SAMN05326646, study PRJNA326480) | marine metagenome | isolation source: seawater | place: Pacific Ocean: South West | collected 2011 | reverse complement strand
GTTGATAGGCTGGATGTGGAAGCGCAGTAATGCGTGCAGCTGACCAGTACTAATAGCTCAATTGGCTTGATTTATGCACTGAAAAAAATTTTTTAAATACCAAATATTCAATTTACAAAATAAGTATATTAATCTCAGAAGTTGTATATATATTGTTAATTATTAATGAGAATATTGGTAACAGGAGCAGGCGGTTTTATTGGTTCTCATCTATGTGAGGCTCTATTAAGCAAAGGTTTTAAAGTAAGGGCTTTTGTAAGATATAATTCTTTTCAAAGTAGTGGCTGGGTAGAAAATATTTTTCATAAAAATCTTGAAATAGTCAACGGAGATATAACAGATTTTGACTCAGTCAATAATGCTGTTTCAAATTGTGATTACGTATTTAATCTTGCAGCAAGCATATCAGTACCATATTCCTTTAGAAATCCTCAAACTTTTATAGATACCAATATATTGGGAGCTTTAAATATATTTAGGTCATCATCATTAAAAAAAAACAAAATAAAAAAAATAGTACAAATTTCATCAAGTGAAGTTTATGGAAACGATTTAATTAATAATTCAAATTTACTTCACGAAAAAACAATTACAGTCTCCGAGTCTCCTTATGCGGCCTCAAAAATAGCTGCAGATAACTTGGCAATATCAATGTTTAAAGCAACCTCTTTACCAGTTGTCGTTGCAAGACCTTTTAATACATTTGGTCCAAGACAATCATTAAGAGCAGTAATACCAACAATAATTTCACAATTCGCATCTTTAAATAAAAACAAAAATTATATTAAAGTAGGTAACCTTAATACAAGCAGAGATTTTGTTTATGTAAATGACACGGTAACAGGGCTAATTAGTTTATTAAAACCAAAATGTAAACCGGGAGAAATTTATAATATTTGTACTGGCAAGTCACACAAAATTAAAGATATAATTCAATCACTAAAAAAAATTACCAAACATAATCCAAAAATTATCGTATCAAAAAAAAGATTCAGAAAAGCTGAAGTTTTTACCTTAAGAGGATCAAATAAAAAATTATTTCTAAGCACAAAATGGAAACCTAAATATGTTAACCATAATGATTTTATTAAAGCTTTAAGAGAAACTTACGATTGGTTTAGCGAAGAAAATAATTTATCGAAATATTCAAACATCGATAAGTATAATATATAAAATGCGTGGAACCGAATATATAAAAATTGGTACTAGAAGAATTGGGCCCAAATATAAACCATTGATAATTTTTGAATTAGGAATTAATCATAATGGTAATTTAAAATTTGCTAAAAAAATTGTTGATGAAGCAATTAAATGTGGAGCAGAAGTAATTAAGCACCAAACTCATATTCCAGAAGATGAAATGAGTGAAGAGGCAAAAAAAATTATACCAGTTCATACTAAAAAAAATATTTATGATATCATCAATAGCTGTGCTCTTAATGAGCAAGAAGAGCTTGAGTTAAAAAAATATATTGAAAAAAAAAATGCTATTTTTTTAAGCACTCCATTTTCAAGAAAAGCAGTAGACAGATTAGTAAAATTTAAGGTTAAAGCTTTTAAGATTGGAAGTGGTGAATGCAACAATTATCCTCTTGTTGATTATATTGCCTCTTTTAAAAAACCAATAATTATTAGCACTGGTATGAATGATATCAATTCAATAAAAAAATCTATAAATATTTTAAAAAAACGTAAGTCAAAATTTGCTATATTGCATACAACAAACCTTTATCCAACTCCTCATAAATTAATCAGGCTTAATGCTCTCAAAGAGATTAAAAATAATTTTCCTAACAAAGTTTATGGGTTGTCTGATCATACTGGAGAAAATTACACTTCTTTTGCCGCCGTTGCGCTAGGAGCCTCAATTATTGAAAAACATTTTATTGATAAAAGCTCAAGAAAAGGTCCAGATATAAAAGCATCTGTAAATTCAAATCAAATGAAAGATCTAATTAGGGGCGTCTCATTAATTCACGATGCGAAACCTGGTGGTATAAAACCAGTAAAAAAAGAGAGTAAAACTGCCGAATTTGCTTTTGCATCAGTAGTCAGCAATAAGGATATCAAAGCAGGTGAAATTTTAGATAAAAATAATATTTGGGTAAGAAGACCTGGAACTGGCGATTATAATGCAGAAAAATATACATTCCTTTTGGGAAAGAAAATAAAAAAAAATGTTAAAAATAATACACAAATTAAAAAGCATCATTTTAAATAGTTATCATGAAAAAAATAAGAATAATTTTTTTTTCTGCAAATAGAGCAGAGTATGGATTAATATATCCTTTTTTAAAAATTTTTTTAAGAAACAAAAATTACAAAGTTAAATTTATTGTAGCAGGATCACATTTAGAGAAAAAATTTGGATACTCAATAAATGAAATTAAAAAAGATAAAATTGATGTGTTTAAGAGAATTAAAATTCCACTTAAGACAAACGATCTAGAGAATGCAGCATTATATTTTAGCAAATTACAAAATAAAATTAATTTATTGTTAAAAAATAATCCAGCAGATCTAATTTTTCTATCATCGGATAGATTTGAAACTTTGGCATTTGCTATTTCAGCTTATTTAAAAAAAATACCCATTATTCATTATGAGGGTGGAGATATTACTGAAGGAGGAGCTTTAGATGACAATATTCGTCATTCAATTACTAAACTTTCACATTTACATTTAGCTTCAAATTCAGAGTCAAAAAATAGACTAATTAAGATGGGTGAAGAAAAATGGCGTTGTGAAAATGTGGGTTATTCTCCACTGTATTATTTAAAAAAGGAAAAATTTAAGATTAATCAAATAAAAAGAAAATATTCATTAGACTCAAAGAAGCCTTTGATTTTATTCACGTTACATCCGATTATTAAAGATAAATTAAATCAAAAAAAAGAGATATATGAAATATTTAATTCACTTGAGGAGTTATCAAAAAATTATCAAATTATAATTACTTATCCTAATTTTGACCCTGGATATAAAATCATAATTGATAAAATAAAAAAATTAAAAAATAAAATTGAATCCATCAAAGTAATTAAGCACCTAGGAATTAAAAATTATCATTCACTCCTTTTTTATATTGGAAAAAATAAAAAAGGATTTTGTATGGGAAATTCCTCTAGCGGTATTAAAGAAGCTGTAGTTTTTAATTGTCCCACTTTAAATATTGGAGATCGTCAAAAATCAAGACTAAGAACTCGAAATGTTGTTGATGTAATTGCAGATAAAAAAAAAATTATTAGAACTGTAAATGCAAAATTTCAAAATTATAAAGTTTTTAATAATCCATATAAATCTAAAATGTCAATAAATATACTGCCAAATAATATATTAAAAAAATTTTTAAGAGATGACTTTAAAATAAAAAAATGCACAATTTAAATAAAAGATTAATTATTCATGAAGATGAAAAAATAGGAAAAGCAATTAATAAAATAAATTCTTCGAAAATAAAAATTCTTTTTGTGGTTAATAAAAAAAATAAACTTGTTGGCTCAGTATCTAGTGGTGATATAAGAAGATCAATAAGGAAAAAAATTGGTACAGATGATCAGGTAAAAAAGATTATGTGTAACAAACCAAGGTTTTCATATTTAGGTGAAAAAACTAATTTTTCAAACGAACACATAATTTCAATACCAGTTATTAATAAAAAAAAACAAATTGTTAATTTTATATTTAGTAAACTTGCTCAGAAAAATAAAAAAAATACTATTTTTCTAATGGCTGGTGGAAAAGGTACACGTTTAATGCCTTTAACAAAATCAACCCCAAAACCACTATTAAAAATAAAGGGAATTCCAATTATAGAAAAAATTATAAAAGATTTTAAGTCTCAGGGTTTTAATAATTTTATAATATCTATTAATTATCTTGGGGAAAAAATAAAAAAATATCTTGGAGATGGTAAAAAATTTAATGTGAGCATTAAATACATAAATGAAAAAAAATATTTAGGCACTGCTGGATCCTTATCTTTACTAGATTTAAAAAATACAACATTTCCAATTATAGTTGCAAATTCTGATTTGATTTCAAAAGTTGATTATAATAATTTAATAAATTATCACGTTAAAAAAAAAGCACATTTGACAATTTGTGCAAAAAACAAAATTTTTGAAATGCCTTATGGAGAGATTGTATTCAATAATTCAAAAATAAAAAAAATAATTGAAAAACCAACAATAAATCATCTAGTAAACGCTGGTATATATGTAATTAATAAAAGTTTAATTAATGGATTAAAAAAAAATAAAAGACTTATGATGAATGATTTTATTAACAAACAATTAAAATCAAATAAAACTTTACTTAATTATCCAATTTATGAAAAATGGATAGATATAGGCAATAAAATTGATTTTTTAAATGCAAAATAAATCAAAAAACTTTTTAAAGTTTCCAAAATTCTTTTGAATTGTATAATAGATTGAAATGAAAAAAATTTGTTTAATTGGTGGAACAGGAGTATTAGGAAGTTATTTTTTAAAAAGATTGCAAAAAAAAAAATGAATTACACGTAGCAGATATAGGTCTTAGATATAGGAAGAAAAAAAATTTATACACATATTATCTAGACTTAAACGATGAAAAGAGTATTAAAGATTTTTTTTATCAAAATAAAAAAAAAACCTTTTGATATTTTAATAAACAATTCAGCTTATACAACTGAAATGGCTGCAAAACAAAAAAATAAAAAAGATATTTTTTCTACCGAAGTTTTTGATCAGACAATTAAAATTAATTTGAGAGGAATTTTTTTGTGCTGCAAAAATTTCATAAAATACCACCATAAAAAAAATATCGACCAGAGAGTTATAAATATGAGTACCATGTATGCATTATACGGACCTCACCATCATATTTATAAGAACGAAGATTTTTTTTCGTCATTATCTTATTCTGCTAGTAAAGCTGGTATTTTAGGTATGACCAAATGGTTTGCAACAAAATATGCTTTAGAAAATACGAATTTTAACGTTATTTCCCCTTCTGGAGTTTTTAATAAACAAAGTAAAAATTTTTTAAAAAAGTATTCGGAATTATTACCAAAAAAAAAGATGGCTACACCTGAGCAGATTTTTTCTGCAGTATCTTTTTTAATTTCAAAAAACTCAGACTATGTAGTAGGTCAAGATATTTTTGTTGATGGTGGCTTTTCGGCTTGGTAAAGTTTCTTCATTAAATATGAAATTAAATAATTTAAAAAAAATCTTAGCTGAAAAAGAGAGTATTAATAAAAAAATTTTTAAAAACCATAAGAAGATAGACAAAATAATAAATAAAATTACAAATACGTTTAAAAATAATTCTAAAGTATATACCTGTGGTAACGGAGGTTCTGCTGGTGATGCACAGCATTTAGCGGCAGAGGGAGTTGTTAGATTGAAACCAAATTTTAATAGAAAACCTTTACCTATAATTTCTTTAGCTTTAGATATTTCTACACTTACAGCATGCGCAAATGACTATGGATATAATTTTGTATTTTCAAGATCACTCGAAGCTTTAGCAAATAAAAGTGATTTATTAATATGTTATTCTACTTCAGGAAATTCTAAAAATATTATTGAAGTTTTAAAAAAAGCAAAAAAAATGAAAGTTTTTTCTATATGTTTTTTAGGTAATAAAGGAGGGGTTGCTAAAAAATATACAGATATACCTTTAATTATTGAAAACAAAAATGTCGCTAGGGTCCAAGAAGCTCATATATTTTTAAGTCATTATATTTTAGAAGAGGTAGAAAAAAATCTATTAGAATTAAAAATAATCTAAAAATAAAATTAATGTCTTATAAAAAATTTAAAAAAAATCCAAAAAAACTTCAAAAATATGCATCAAAATTAATTCCTGGGGTATCACAACTATTTGGAAAAAGACCAGATTTGTTTTTACCTGGAGGTGCCTGGCCAACATATTACTCTAAAGCTAAAGGAATAACAGTGTGGGGGATCGATAAAAAAAAATATTATGATTTTACAATGGTAGGTATAGGAACATCTGTGCTTGGTTACTCTGATCAAGATATAGTTAAGGCTGGTCACAATTCATTAAAATCATCAACAATGAATACTCTAAACCCACCTGAAGATGTTGAATTGGCTGAAATATTGATGAAGATCCACCCTTGGGCTCAAAATGTACGATATTGTAGGACAGGTGGTGAAAGCATGTCAATAGCAATACGATTAGCTAGAGCTTATAATAATAGAGAGAAAATTTTATTTTGTGGATATCATGGCTGGCATGACTGGTATTTGTCTGCAAATATTAAAAACAAAAATTCTCTAAATAATCATTTGTTATCTGGATTAGAACCTTTAGGGGTACCAAAGTCATTAAGAGGCTCAATGATACCATTTAAATTTAATGATTATGAAGATTTAAAAAAAATTGTTAAGAAAAATATAAAAGATTGCGCTGCAGTAGTTATAGAACCTTGCAGAGATAAAATAGTAGAAAAAAAATATTTGTCATATCTTAGAAAATTAGCCACAGAAAATAATACAATTTTGATATTTGATGAGATTACCTCAGGCTGGAGAACTAGATTGGGTGGAGTTCATTTAGATATAGGGATCAACCCAGATGTAGTTGTGTATGGAAAAACTATTGCTAATGGTGTTCCGATGGGAGTAATTCTTGGAAAAAAAAAAGTTATGAAAAATTCAACTAGAACTTTTCTAAGCAGTTCTTTTTGGACAGAAAAAATGGGTCCAGCATGCGCATTAGCTTTTATTAAAAAAAGTAAAAAAATTTCTTTACAAAAAAAATTGATTAGGAATGGCAAGAAAATAAAAGACATATGGTTAAAGGCTGCAAAAAAAACGAAACTAAATATTAAAATAAGTGAAGTAGACACATTGGCAAGTTTTAAATTAGATGTCCATGACTGGCCAGCTGTAATAACTTTTTTTATTCAAGAAATGTTAAAAAAAAATTTTTTAGCAACAGATAGATGTTATGCAAATTATTGTCACAGTAATAAGTTATTAAAAAAATATGAAAAAGCTTGCACAGAAGTTTTTGAAAAAATAAGTATTTATAATAATTTAAAATCAATAAGAAAAAAGTTGGACGGCCCTGTTAAAACTATTAATTTTAAAAATTAAATAAAGAAATTAGTTATTTCTTTTGATGACTCTCTTTTATTAATTTATAAATTCTTTTCATTTCCTTGTTATCAACTTGAACTTTTGTTTTTTTTAGAGAACTAAGAAGGCTTGTTATTAATACTTCTTTAGATTTTTCTGTACCTGTATCAAAATTTTTCTTAATAATTTGTATTAGTTTTTTTAAATATGGAGTATATCGATAAGTGTAATAAACTATCTTGTATAGTGGGTAAAAAAAATCTTTCTTCAAATAATGTAAATTGCTCATGTAATCTTTGTTAATTATCTCAAAAGCTTTTTCAATTTCTGGAAGATTTTTGTTTTTTGTAATTTTATTTAATCTTTTACATGCTAACTTCATGCTCTTGATAAATATTTTTTTTTCTTTTAAATATCTCTTTTTTGTCCACCAATTGCTAAATGAGTTAGAAAAGCTCATTGAGGGACTAGTATCTCGTATTGGTTCATTTTCTTTTGATCTTAACCATAATAAATTTGGCAAAACTAAAGATTTTTTTGAAAACGGAAGTAAATACTCAAATTGTAATTCCCAGGCTGCATAAAAATTATATTCTTTAGAAAATACTGTTTTTGCGGCTATTTTCCAAATTTTAGTCTCGCTGACAGCGTACAGATGGCCTTGTTCATAATTTGAAAAATGTTTTTCAATCCTTTTATTTGGATCAGAATGTATAAGCTTTCTATTTTTTAATAGAGGATAAATGTTATTCGCAATTATTGAATTATTTTTAAAATTAAAACTTATTGCTCTACCGGTGCAGGATACAAAATCTTTATTTAATAATAAAAATTTTACACATTTAGCTAAGGAAGATGACACATAAAATTCATCATCACAACCAAGCATAACGTACTTAGTTTTAATAAGTTTAATTGAGTAGTATAATCTCTTATATAAGCTAGATGGAAAATGTATGTACTTAATATTTTTATCGAAAATTTTAATATTTTTTTTTAAATTTGTTCTACTTCCATCTAAAATAATTAATTTGACTCCGCTGTTTTTCCAATAATTTATAAGTCTTATTAAGTAGTCTTGTCTATTATAAGAGGGGACAATTATTGTGAGATTTTTAAGAAATTTTTTTTTATTTTTTAATGACAATTTTTTTGTTTTATGAATTTTTTGTATAATTAATCTTTATCTTTATATTTTTTTTAGAAATTGAAAAGTGAAATTTAACAAAAATATAAAATTAAAAAAAATCAAATCCAAAATAGTAATTTTTTTTAAATATTAGCCCAATATAGATTTATTAATTTCTATAGTTAATATTTAACAATACTTAACGTTATATTCTTCAAAAATAGTAAATATATCATAGAAATGAATATACTTATTAAAATAATTTTGATATTAAACAGCTAATCAAATAATGCATATACAAATAATAGTACCATCCTGGCATCACTTAGCGAATCCATTTCTTCATCAACCTTATTGGGAAATGTACTTAGCGACTAATTTACAAAAAAAATATAATTCTTTTAAAATTTCAATTGTTGATCTTAGAAAAAAAGAACTTTCATACAAAACTGATATTAAGGAAAGTGATATTTTTATCTTTTGGATTTTTAAATCAGCAGATGCAATAGAATGTTTTAACATAGCAAAATATTTAAAAAAAAAATATCCTAAAAGTTATATTTTGGCAGGTGGGACGCATGTTGAGGTACATCCTCAAGATTCAATTAATTATTTTGATTGTATAATATCTGGACCAGGGGAAATTGGATTTAGTTCCATAATTGATGAATTAAGAAATTCAGGCGTTAAAGAAAAACATTATAAAATTGATTGGATGAAACATCCATATTCTGAATTTGATTATGCAAAAAGAGAATGGTTACCAGAGCAGGATCTATTTAATGATAAGCTATTTAGTGAATATGGTAGCTATAAATCTACCATGACTTATTTCTCAAGAGGGTGTATTTATAAATGTGGCTTCTGTACTTTAAATGTTCCAAGAGCTTTACAAACTAGAGCGCCTATATCAATAAAAAATGAAATAGAGTATTTAAAAAAAAATTATGGACTTGAAGCATTGTTGCTGAAAGACGAAGTTGCAGTGCACCCCAATTCCAAAATATCAAATCCTATTTTAGAAGCTATTGGAAGTACAGATATTATATGGAGAGGTCAAACTACAACTCAGGTTACATTTGATCAACTTAAATTGGCAAAAGACTCAGGGTGCAAAGAATTAGCAGTTGGCATAGAAACAGTCGATAGTTTTGTAATGAAAACCATAAATAAAGGTTGGCAAAACGAAAAAAAAATTATTGAATTTATAAACAATGCAAAAAAAGCTGATATTAAAATTAAAATGTGCTTGATCTTTGGTTTACCGGGTGAGCCAAAAAATATCTTAGATAAAACAATTGAATTTATAGAAAAAAATCAAATTGACTACGTAAATGTGTCAGGCTTTTGTCCTCTACCGGGTTCGCCAATATACAATGATTATAAAAATTATGGTATTGAGCAAGTTGATAAAGACTGGTCAAAACATGGGCATTTAGTTTATAGATTTTCTGATGAGGAGGATGTGGGTTTGCCATTTGAGTATAGTAAAAATCATGAAAAATTTGAAAATCAATTTTCAAGAGACCAAATTGTTTATAATATAAAATATTTACAAAAGTGGTTAAAAGATAGAAAAAAATCTTACTAGTTTAAAATGCAAATCTCTAATAAATGGGGAATACTAGGAAAAGCGTTAATAGCAAGAAGATTAATAAAAAGCTTAAATACTTTAAAATATGACGTTTTATATGTTGGGACTAGAAGAAAAAATCTTTATAAAAAAAAAAAATTTTGTTCTTATAATCAGCTTTTATCAAAAAAGGATATAGATTGTATTTATATTCCACTTCCAAATTCTTTACATTTTAATTGGGCAAAAAAATTTTTACTTAGAGGTAAAAATGTTCTCGTAGAAAAACCTGCGGTATTATCAACTAAACATTTATCTGAATTGTTAAAAATTTCAAAAAAAAAAAAAATTCTTTTCAAAGAAGCTCTTATGTACAGACATAATAAAGAGACAATTAAATTCTTGAATATTGTTAAAGAATTATCAAAAAAAAACAAAATAAAAAAAATTGAATGTGAATTTAGTAAAAAAATAAATTTTTCAAAAAAAAATATTCGTTTCAACAAAAAACTAGGTGGGGGTTGTTTAAATGACCTGGGTTATTATGGAATTTCAATGCTAAATGCAATTTTACCTTCTGTAAAATTAAAAAAAATTCAGTTTATTAATAAGGAAATAAAAAAGAAAGTTTTAACAAGTGTGCACATTAAATTATTGTTACAAAAAAAAATTGAAGCTGAGATTAGATCCTCTTTTGTAAATGATAATAACTACATTACAATTCATTTTGATAATAAATCAATTTTTTATAATAATTGTTTTACCTATAACAAAATTAAAGTAATCAAATTTATTAGTCAAAAAAAAATAACTAAATTAAAATTGTCTGTAACTCAAGATAGATATATGGATCAAATAAAAAATTTTAGTAATAATAAAGTTTATTCAATTAATGAAATGAAAAATAATATTAACTTATTAGAAAAAATTAATAATTCTATCAATCAAAGTAATTAGTTTTAATTGAAATTAAATTTTTTATTTTAATTGGTATATTTTTATTTATATTAAAAAATTTATTTTGATATCTTTTTTCAAATTTTTTTAATTTTTTTTTTTTAAGAATTAATCCAAAATCAAGAGAAAGCCTAAGGTCAGCATTTTTGTTTACAGTTTTGTGAAGGCATGATTGATCAAATAGAGTGATCATATTTTTATTTTGCTTTTTAATGAAGGAATACCCATATTTTTTTATTGAACTTTTATAATTATGTTGTTTAGAAAAAAAATTCTTATCTGATATTTTTGGTTTAAAAAAATGAACAGTGTTGTTGGAATCACCATTTATAAAAATTGCGACTTTTGCGTCTGATGGATGGCCAGCCCATCTATCTGAATGAATAACTGAGGAGGAGTATTCACGTCTAGAATTGTATCCAAATTTATTTGATCTCATTAATCTCACGTCTGGCAATTCATATAAATCATAAATCTCATTAAGTTTATAATTAGAGCACATAAGTTTGATCAAGTTTACAATTTTTTTATATTCCTTATGAGTTTCTAATCTGGGATTTATAACACCATTTGGTGTTATGTTGGGAAGTCTTAATATCAATTCTCTATATTTACTTATGTCGTTAATTTTATTTATATTTAAATTATAATAAGAATTAATGTTTTTCGTTAAATATTTTAGAACTGAAACTCTTAAATTTTTAATAAATTTTTTATCTGGTTTTATTTCAAGTAAAATTTTTTGAAAATTATAACTAACATTTACATCATCTAATTCGAGTAACAGTTTATGAAAGTTTTTAGATCTATTGACTATAAAATTATTTAGCATAAGGGTTAATAAAATAAATGAGTAATATTTACAATAAAGAAATTGACGCTTTAAGAGCTTTTTCAATTTTTGCAGTTTTTTTTTATCATTTAGATTCTAATACTTTTCCACTTGGATATTTAGGCGTAGATGTTTTCTTTGTTATATCGGGCTTTGTGATATCTAAATCACTTTACAAAAAATATGAAAATGAAAAAAAAATAAATATTTTAAACTTTTATTTAAGAAGAATTAAAAGACTTTATCCTGCATTACTGTTTTTTTTAATAATTCATAATATTTTATTTGGACTATTCTACCCTTATGGTGATGCAGAGTTTAGAGAAAATTTTATTTCTTCAATATTTTCTTTTTTTGGAGTCTCAAATTTTTATTTTTATAATAATCCTTTTTTTGAATATTTTAATAACTTTCATTTACCAACTATTCATACTTGGTCTCTTTCAATAGAGGAACAATTTTATTTTATTTTTCCATTTATATTATTTTTTGTTTTTAGATTTTTTAAAAAAAACCCTATTATTAATTTCTTAATTTTTGCTTCGATACTTTTTTTATTAAGTTTTTCAGCATTTTTATTGCAAAAAAATTTAAATTACTTTTTTTATATTTCTCCATTTAGATTTTGGGAAATTTTATTTGGAGTATTAATTTTTTTCATGAAAGAAGGAAATTTTTTTATTAATAAAAAATTTGTTTTTAAAAATTTAGAATTAATACTTATCTTTTCTCTTTTTTTAACTTTATTATTATTTGGTGACAATTTAAAAATTACAATGATTGTAACTGTTCTGATTACAGGATTATTTATTTACTTTTATGATAAAGAAAATTCTTTCAAGTTTGTTTTTGAAAATAAGATATTAATTTACTTTGGTAAAATTTCTTATTCATTTTATTTATGGCATTTACCGATTATTTTTTATTTAAAGGTATTAAACTTAAATATTTATTTTTTGTTTTTATTAAGTTTTTTAATTGCAAGTTTTATTTCAATATTTTCTTATGAGTTTATTGAGAAAAAAATGAGATATTCGACAATATTAGACAATGGTTTAAAAAATTTTATTAAAATTTATTTTCTTTCAACCACATTGTTTATTTTACTTATATTATTAAACAATAATATTTATCGAAATACAGTAAATAATATTTTTAAATTTTCAAATTATGCAAACTATGTTTTTTTTAAATATAATTTTTCGAAACAATCAATTAGTTCAAGATTAAAAGATAATTGGATAGGCAGGTATGATAGCTGTCATAATAGTTTAGAGGAATTTGGTTGGTGGTACTCAATTCCTAACTGTATAATTTTTAAATCAAATAATAATTTTAATTCTATAATATTGGGAGAAAGCTATGCTGATCATATTACGCCATTAATAGTAAATTCGATCAAAAATAGTAATGTTTATCGTTATAGGTTTGAAAGTTGTTATTTCTTTAAAAATTCGACAACCCAAAATTGTCCCGAAAATTATAATTATTTGTATTCAAAATTAATTAATAAATTTAATGATAATAATAGCTTAATTTTTTTTTCAATTCGCTTAAATAATAAGGATTTAGATTTTGAAAAGATAGGACAATTTATAAATAAATTGTCTACATATAAAATTATAATGTTTGCTCCGTTACCAGAAAATTCTAAAGATTATAAAGATTGTAATTTAAACAATCTCACAAAAACTAATTGTGAAAAATTATATAGTCAAAATTTTCAGAACAGGGAAAGATTTTTAAATTATTTCAAAGACAAGAATTTTAATAATTTAAGAATTTTTGATTTTTATGAGGTAATTTGTGATTTTAATGAGTGCAGATTTTATAACGAAAAAGATACATTATATCGGTTCATTTCTGATGGTCATCATTTTACTCATGAACAAATGGTTTTTTTAAAAGATAAATTTTCAAAATGGTTTTATAAGGATTAATTTATCTCATAAATTTTTCTCTTTAGATCTATTTTATTAATTTCTTTAATATTTTCTAAGGCTTTAACACCATATTTACTCTTTATTCTATTTTGAAAATTTTTATCATTATGATATTTTTTGAATGCCCAATCCCTAAATTTTAATATCTCATAATTTTCTAAATTTTCATTTTTAAGTGGAAATGTTGTATATGAATGAAAAGAATAATCCTCATAATTTTCTGGTAAAGTATAACCTCTTTCTTTGGCATCTTTATAAAGTTTTGATCCAGGTAATGCCATAGCGGGATATCCATTCCAACCAGAGGTACAAAGATCTAAACTCAAATTTAATGTTTTATTCATACTTTCAATATTATCCCCAGGAAGCCCAAAAATATAATTTGCCATTATTTCTATATCCGCCTGGTGTACTTTTTTTACAATTTCTGAGATATTGACATCTTCGAATTTTCCTTTTGAAACTTCCATACGTACCTTTTTTGAACCACTTTCAATACCTAAACATAACCATTTAAAACCTGCTTTTCTTAGAAGTCGTAAAGTTTCATATTTTTTTATTGTATCAATTCTTGAATATGCCCAAAATCTAAATTTATCATTTTTATTTAATTCTGATAATTTTTCGCAAAGTGGAATATAATATTTTGGATTTAACAAAAACATTTCATCAACAAATCTTATAGTAAAAATTTCTTGGTCAATTAGTTTTTTAATATTATTTATAGTATTCTCTACACTCCACCATCTCATTCCGCTATAATCTGATGCAACTCCAATATTTTGATCATCTGTCCTATTAATAATATTTATCATACAAAATTCACAACCAAATTGACAACCTATAGATGTTTGTAATGCAGCATATGGTGATCTAAATTTTTCGTTATACTCCGCATGCCAGTATGGGGATCTATAGAGATCAAAAGGCTTTTTTTTATATGGTAGCAAATCCCAAGCATATCCACCAAGTTCTTCATCTAATTTATTACTAGGTACACTTTTTGGGTTTGAAGAAAAAATTATGTCATTATTTTTTCTAAAAAAAATTCCATTTACACTTTCTAATTCATCTTTTAAGTTTTTTTTATTAAGTAATTCTATTAGTGAATAATATCCTTCATTTGCAAAAACTATATCAATAGATTTTTCTTTTTTTAATGTTTCGTAAGGTAAAGCTTGAACATGGGACCCTATAAAACCAATTAAAGAGTCTGGTGTTTGTTCTTTTATTTTGTTAGCTAAATTTGTTGCGCCACTCATGGAGGTTGTTCCTGCATTAACATTCTGCCCATAAACTACGAAACAAATTAGTCTAGCATTGCTGTCTTTAATTTTTTTTGCTGACTCTTCGAGATTTAAATTTTCTGCTAATGTATCTAATATTTGAACTTTGAAACCTTTTTTTCTACAACCATCTGCAAGTATAAGAGACCATGTTGGTGGTTCGATTGCCGAAACTTTTTTTGATAACCCTTGATAAATTTTTTTAGAATTATTTGGCGTAACAAAAATAACATCTATCATTTACATGGACATTTATACTCAAAAACATATAAAATCAAACCATATATGGAAAAAATTCTATTTCTGGCAAATTCCTCCCATGTTTCAGATGAATGGTTTAAATTTATTAAAAAAAAATTTCGTAACTCTTATCCTATTTATTACGGAGATTTAATAAATCAGTTTGGATATTTACATTTTCAAAATATCTTTAAAAATAAATTGGAGCAGGGTTATAAAAAAATTTTAATAGATCCAAATTTCAATTTAAATATTTACAGTCTTTATAAAATAAAAAAAAAATATAAATTAAAAATTGTTCTACTAACATGCGACGATGAATATTTGTTTGAAAAACAAACTGTTTTTTTTTCAAAAATTTCAGATTTTATACTTACTAGTGATTATGTTTCTTATTTAAGATTAAGACAAATGAACAAAGCTACTGGCTTATTTCATGAGCCATTGACTTTTGATAAAAGTAAAAATTTGTCCAAAAAATTTGATATAAGTTTTGTAGGAACAATAGCTAAACCAGGAAGAAAATTATTTTTAAAAAAACTACAAAAAAAATTTATTATTCATATTTTTGACACATCGAAAAAAAAAATTTCCCAAAATGAAATAAAAAAAATTTATAAACAATCTAAGATAAACTTGAATTTTTCAAGCGTCTCTAATACTGACTTTCATATTACAAAAGATTTTAAAATAAATGGTTTCAAAGGAAGAGTTGGTAAAATTTTTTCAAATAAATCTTTTTGCCTTTCAGAATATTCTCTTGGTTTGTCAAAGTTATTCGATTTTAAACCATCAATTTTTTTTAAAAGTGAGAAAGATCTTGTTAAAAAAGTAGGTTTTTTTTTACATCATAGTGCTGAAAGAAAAAAAGTAATAAACAAATCTACTATTTTGCTTAAAAAAAACTGTAGTAGCATTGAATTTATTAAAAAAATAAGAAAAGGCTTTGAATCGAAGTTAGATAACTCAAGTTATTATAATAATTATCATTCTATTTTAGATGAAAATTACTTGTCTTATTTTTTTATATCTAATTTAAATTCATCTTTAAGAATTTTATTTCAAAGACCCTTTCAAGGTTTTTTAAATTTTTTTTATATTTTTTTTATAACGATTTTATTAGCTTTTAAGATAAAAAACATTAATATAATTAAATTTATAGTTGAAACAATATCTTTAATTCTAAGAAAAATAAATGCAAAATTATCTAGCTAAATCTTTAAACCTTAGAGAAGAACTATTTAAAAAATTTTTTTTACTTAAACAAGGTCACCCTGGTTCAATTTTTTCAATTATAGACTTTCTAACTGTTCTTTATTATGGAGGGTTTGCCAGAAGAAAAAAAAATAAAATGTTGGATCATGTAATTATGAGTAAAGGACATGCTACTGCAGGGCAGTTTCCAATTCTAAAAGATTTAGGAATAATTAGTAAAAGTGACTGGAATAACTGGGGAACAAAAAAGAAAAGTAAATTAAGAATTTTCGGAAATAATTCTATAAATGGTATTTCAGTAACCACAGGTTCTTTAGGTCATGGTGTAAACGTTGCAGCAGGACTAGGTTACTATTACAAAACTCAAAAATTGAAAAATAAAATATATTTGATAATTAGTGAGGGTGAATTCTATGAAGGTTCAGTTTGGGAAGGGTTGTTATTTATTTCTCACCACAACTTAAGTAATATTAAAATTTTTATAGACAGAAATGATCTTATAATTCTAGGAAATACAGAAAACTTAATTAAGCTAGAACCTTTAGAAAAAAAAATGAAAAGCTTTGGTTTTGCTACCAAAACCATTGATGGTCATAACCATTTCAAAATTGAAAAAAGATTAAAAAATATATCTAATTTAAAAAAAGTTTCCTGCACAATTCTTAAAACTGTAAAAGGCAAAGGTATTAAAAAAATGGAGAATAAACCTGAGTGGCATTATTGGAATAATATTTCAAAAAAGGAATTTGATAAATATTTTAAGTCAATAAGAAATAAATAAATGATTGGACACAGAGATTTAATTATTGATGAAATTTTAAAAAAGGCAAAAAAAGATAAAAAAATATTTTTTTTAAGTGCTGATTTTGGAGCCCCCGCATTAGATCGGTATAGAAAATTAGTTCCAAATCAATTTTTACATTTAGGCATATCTGAGCAAAACATGGTTGGTGTTGCTGCAGGACTATCGCTGAAGGGATGCAAAGTATTTATATATGCTATGGCACCTTTTATCTCATTAAGATGTTTAGAGCAGCATAAAACAATTACAGGTGTGATGAATTTACCTATAACAACAATTGTATCAGGAATTGGTCTAGGGTACGCTGACGCAGGACCAACACACTACGCAACAGATGATTTTGCAAGTTTAAATAGTATCTCAGGTTCAACTATCTATACGGCTAGTGATAAAATTACCACGAAAAATATTATTAATAACTTGATTAAAAAGCCAAAATTTTCTTTTTTAAGAACCGACAGAGAACCATTTGGTGAAATTAAATTGAAAAAAAAATCATATTTTAAATTTGGTTTTAATATTTATAGTTTTAAGAAACAAAACTACAAAAAATGTATTTTAACTAATGGTCATCAGCTTAAAAGAGTTTTAAATTATTTTGAAAAAAAACCAAAGTTAAAGGAAAGTTTTTTTGTGATCGATTTGTTTCAAACTAAGCCAATTAATAAAAATTTAATCAAATTTATAAGAAATAAAGAGGTTTATCTAATTGATGAACAAGTAAAAACAAGTTCTTTTTTTCTAAATATGTCAGTTAATTTTTCAAATAATTTTGGAAAAATATTTAAAATAAAAAACTTTTCTCTTTTTGAAAAATTTATTTTTGAAAATGGTGGAAGAGAAAAACTTTTAAATAATAATGGCTTGAATTTAAGTAAGATTTTTAAAGAATGATAATTTCAAAAACACCTTATAGAATTTCCTTTTTTGGGGGTGGATCTGATTATCCAGTTTGGTATCAAAAGTATGGAGGTAGTGTAATTTCTACAACAATTGATAAATATTTGTATATTTCATTAAGAGAATTGCCAAAATTTTTTAATCATAAATATAGAATTGTTTACTCGAAAGTTGAGCAAGTAAATTCTCTTAATGATATTGAACATCACGTAATTAGAAAAGGTCTAAAAAGATATAAAATTAAAAATCATTTGGAAATTCACTATGACGGTGAGATGCCCGCAAAATCTGGTGTAGGTTCAAGCTCTTCTTTTGTTGTTGGATTTATTAACATTTTAGAAAATTTAAAAAATAAAAATCTAAGAAATAATGTTTTGGCAAATAAAAGTATTTTATTTGAACAAAAAATCTTAAATGAAAATGTTGGATCCCAAGATCAGGTAGCCGCGGCATATGGTGGATTTAATCATATTACTTTTTTTAAAAATAAAGATTATAGTGTTAATAAAATTAATATAAAAAACTCATTTTTTAAAAATTTAAATAAAAATTTATTCTTAATATATACTGGAATCCAAAGAACCTCTTCATTGGTTTCATCTACATATATAAATAAGTTAACAACTTCAAAAAAGCGTTATATAGATAAAATTTTAGATATTGTATCTGAGGCAAAAAAAGTTATTCAATCAAAAAATAATTTAAATGATTTTGGTAAATTGCTTCACGAAACTTGGATATTAAAAAAAAAACTTAAGCAATGTTATGTCTAGTAAAAAAATAGATGATATTTATTCATACTGTTTAAACAATGGAGCTTTAGGGGGAAAAATATTAGGTGCTGGCTCTGGAGGTTTTCTTTTAGTTTATATCCCTCGAAATAAACAAAAAAAATTATTACTACAAATTAAGAAAAAAAATTTAATTATTCCTTTTAATTTTAGCAATAAAGGTTCTGAAATAATTTATAATAGTAAATAGAATGAAAATTACTCATAAATTAATGGAAGATAATATTAATAAATCAGATTTACTAAGTGTTAAAAATTTTTTAAAGAGAAAAAATATTATTCTTACGCAAAATAAAAAAGTAGAAACATTTGAAAAAAAATGGTCAAAATGGCTAGGTGTAAAATATTCTACGTATGTTAATTCAGGATCTTCAGCGAACTTTATATCAGTATCTATATTAAAAATATTAAATAAAAACAATAAACGAAACGAGATAATTGTACCAACCTTAACATGGGTATCTGATATTAATTCTATAATTCTTAACGGATTTAAACCTATATTTGTAGATATAGATTTCAAAAATCTCTCAATGAATAATGATCAGGTTTTAAAAAAAATTAATAAAAAAACTTTAGCTGTTTTTGTAACGCATGCTCAGGGTTTTAATGGATTAACAGATAAGTTAATAAAGATTTTAAGAAAAAAAAAAATTTACCTTCTAGAAGATGTCTGCGAAAGTCACGGTGCAACTTATAAAAATAAAAAACTAGGTAATTTTGGAATAATGTCAAATTTCTCTTTTTATTATGCTCATCACTTATCGACAATAGAAGGTGGTATGATTTGTACAAATAATCAGAAAATTTACGAATTGGCTAATATGCTTAGATCACATGGAATGGTACGAGAAAGTAAAAATAGATTTTTTGAGAAAAAAATAATAAAAAAAAATAAAGATTTATCTCCAAAATTTATATTTATGTATCCAACTCTCAATTTTAGAAATAACGAAATAGGCGCTGTTATTGGAATAAACCAATTAAAAAGACTCGATAAAAATAATAAAATTAGAAGTCAAAACTTAAAATTATTTTTGAGCCTTTTAAGCAAAAAAAAATATTTCACTGAATTTGATACTAAAGGATCTTCCAACTATGCTTTTCCAATTATTTTAAAAACAAAGAGTTTAAAGATAAGAGATAATTTTGAGAAAGTTTTAAAAAAAAATAAAATTGAATTTCGAAGGGGAAATGCTGGCGGTGGCAATCAATTAAGACAACCATATTTGAAGAATTTTGTTAAAAAGTTAAATAATAAAAATTTTAAAAATGTAGAGCATGTTCATTTTTTTGGGTATTATATAGGTAATTATCCATCTTTAGAAAAAAACAAGATAATTAAATTAGCAAAAATTTTAAATTTGATTAAAATTTAAAAGATTAAATAAATAGATTATTGTCTTTAAATAATATGAATTTTGATTTAGAAAATCAACTTGAAATCTATTAATTTCAATAAAAATTAAATTGTTTATTTATGAAAATTTTAGTCACGGGTTGTTCAGGATACTTAGGTTCATCTTTAACGACAAAATTATTAAATCTTGGTCATAATGTTTATGGAGTAGATAAAAATTTATTTTCTTCAAACTCGCTTAATCATTTATATTCAAATAAAAAATTTTTGTTTGAAAATTATGATGTGAGAGAGAAATCAAAGCTTAGAAAGATATTATCAAAAGTTGACCTAATAATACCCCTTGCAGGTTTAGTTGGGGCTCCATTATGTGAAAAATTTAAAAAAGATGCAATATCGACTAATTTGGACATAATAAAATACATCTGCAAAATAAAATCAAAAAATCAGAAAATTATTTATCCAACAACAAATTCTGGTTATGGAGTCGGCAAAAAAAATGAATATTGTGATGAAAATACACCTTTAAATCCAATCTCACTTTATGGAATAACAAAGGTAGAAGCAGAAAAAGTTGTTTTAAATACTGATAATACTGTGAGTTTTAGATTAGCTACTGTTTTTGGTTATTCTTATAGAATGCGTACTGACTTGTTGGTGAATAATTTAGTTTTGATTGCTTATTTAAAAAGAAAAATAGAGGTTTTTGAACCACATTTTAGAAGGAATTACATTCATATATCTGATGTAATAAATGGATTTTGTTTTGCAAAAGATAACTTTAAAATTATGAAAAATAATACTTATAATCTTGGACTTTCAAATGCAAATTTGACAAAACTGCAATTGATAAAGAAAATTAAAAATCATGTTAAAGATTTGAAAATAAAAGTAATTAAAAATAAAAAAGATCCAGATAAAAGAGATTATTTTGTAAGTAATAAAAAAATAGAAAAAATTGGATTTAGATCAAAGACATCGCTTGATGACGGTATAAGTGAGTTATTAAAACTATATAAATTTTCTAAATTAAAAATAAAAAATAATTATTAAATTTTTTAATCAGTAAGCCTTTTAAACTGTTCAAAAGTATTTTTCTCAACAAATTCAAAATAAAGTTTTGATTTTTTTGCACAAATTTTATCAGTTTTTTGATCGCCAATCATAAAACTTTTACTCATTTTAATAGGCCAGTTTTTTATTAAACTTTTAATCATTAAATTACCTGGTTTTCTAAATTGGCTATTTTTTTTATATTTTTTAATTTTTGCTTCTGGATGGTGAGGACAGTAACGAACGTCATCAATCTTTATATTTTTTTTAATAAAAAAATCTTTTAATTTTTTGTGCATTTGCTCAAGATGAAATAATTTAAATTTACCTCTTCCAATTCCTGCTTGATTTGTCACAATAAAAATATAGTAATTTTTTTTACTTATATATTTCAATGCTTTAACAATTGTTTTTCTGAATTTAAAATTTTTATAATTATGTACATAACCAGTGTCATGATTGATTACGCCGTCTCTATCTAAAAATATTGCAGGTTTTTCAAAAATTTTTTTAAAGTTTTTTTTTGCAAAATTAAAATTTTTTTTTGTTCCTATATCAATAAAAAAATTTTTGTATTTAATTCCATTAATAAGTTTTTTATTTATTAATTTCAATATTACGTCATTTTCAAAAGATGAAATACCTCTAGGAAAATACTTGAATATTTTTTTATTTAAAAAATATATTCCTCCATTAAAATATTTACTACTACTGTTAAAAAAAAGATTATTTTTTGTATCACAATCCAAATATGTAAGTTTAGTATTAGTTTTATAATTTAATGATTTTGATAATGCAATTGTACATAATTTATGCTTCGATTTTATTATAAAGTGTTTAAGGTCAATATCAAAATAGCTATCTCCATTTAGAAGTATAAATTTTTTAGAAAGTTTTTTTTTAATTTTTAATAATGATCCACCCGTTCCCATTAGTTTTTTTTCCCAAACTACTTCTATATTTTGAAAATTAATGAATTTAGATTGATATTTTTTAAATAAATAACCTTTGTAAGAAGTTAATAAGTATATTTTTCTAAAATTAAACTTACTAAATTTCATTAATATATAATCTATAAAATGAAAATTATTAAATTTAATTAATGGTTTAGGTATTTTTTTTTTATTAATATTTTTTAATCTTGATCCAATTCCACCAGCTAAAATTACTAAATCATAATCCATATTATTTATAATAATTTACAACCATTACAAAGATTGAATTTTTTGAATTAAATTAAAAAATAAAAAGTTGATATAATAATTTACATAGCTATTTTGCATAAAATATAACTTATATTAAGTTTTAACTATGTTAAAAGATATATTCAATGTTCTAAACAAAAAACAAAAAAAAAATTTTTTTCTAATTTTTATTCTAGTATTGGCTGGAACTTTTATTGAAACATTAAGTATAGGTTTGATTGTTCCAGTAATGTCCATTATGCAAAATAGCTTAGAGGAAATTCAGAATATTAATTACTTAAAAGAAATCTTAATATATTTAAAACAGTACGGAATAATTTTTAGTAGCAAAAGTGAAATACTAGTTTCTTTTTTGTTATTTTTTTTTGGTGTTTATCTTTTTAAATTAATTTCACTTTTATTCATCGCTTGGCAAAATAATAAATTTATTTATGCAGTTCAACAGACTCTAACAGTTAATTTATTTAAAGCTTTTGCTAATTCAAAATATTCTTTTTTTTCAAATCTTAAATCAAATGATTTATTAAGAAATTTAACCAATAACTCTGAGATATTTGTAAACGCCTTAATTATACCCTGTATTGTACTAATGACAGAAGTATTTGTAATATTGGCATTAACATCATTAATGTTTATCTTACAACCTGAGGCAGCTATTTTAGCTTTTACCTTTTTTTCAATTGTTACTTATATTTTTTATATTTTTTCTAAAAACAAAATGACAACATGGGGAACTCTTCAGAATGACAATAGAAGTTCTCAGATAAAAACTATTCAAGATTTAGTTAACTCGTTTCAGCTTACAAAAGCATTTCAGTTTAAAGACTATTACTTATATAAATATAACTCAGCAACAGACAATATAAAAAATACAAATATTAAACAAAAAACTTTAACTGATTTTCCAAGATTAGGACTGGAGTTTTTGGCTATCACAACTTTTTGTATATTAATAACTGTAATGCTTAAAATAAGTAAAGGTAATATTTTTCAACTACTTCCTATTTTAGGTTATTTTGCAGCATCGGCATTTAGAATTTTACCCTCTATGAATAGAGTTATTACTTCTTTACAAGCACTTAAATTTGGAAAAAAAGCAGTAATAGATTATAACAATCAGCTTAAATATTTTCTGGTACAAAGGGAGTTAAAATTACCAAAAAATTTTAAAAAAATTAATTTCAAGAAATTAGAATTTAAAAAAATATATTTTAGTTATTCTAATAATTCAAAAAACGTGATCAATAATTTGTCATTTGAAATTAGAAAAGGAGAGGTTCTTGGTATCTCAGGAGACTCTGGAATTGGTAAGACAACATTAGCAGAAATTATTCTTGGTTTGCAAACTCCTACTCTTGGAAAAGTTTCGTTTAACAATAAAAAAATAAATTTAGCAAAAAGTAGTATTCGAAATATTATAAGCTACATTCCTCAAAAAACTTTTTTATTTGACGCAACTATTGATGATAATATTACATTGTTTAAAAAAAATACAGATTTGGAAAAATTAAATTTAATAAAAAAAATTTGTAATATTAATTTTGAAAAAAAAGGTAAAAATTCATTTGTTGGAGAAACTGGAAATAAGTTATCTGGTGGTCAAATACAGAGAATTGGTATTGCAAGAGGTTTATACAGAAATCACTCAATATTAATCTTAGATGAGCCAACATCTTCGCTAGATAAATCCACTGAAAAATCAATAATAAAAAATATTTTAAAATTTAAGAAAAATAAAACTTTCATAATAATATCTCATAATCCAAAAATTTTATCATTTTGTAGTAGGATTATTAAAATTTAAGAAATGTATAAAGTTACTATTATAGGCTCAGGCAATATGGCAAGAGAATATGTAAGAGTAATACAAAATATAAGTAATTTAAAAATAAACGGAATTGTAACGCGTAAAGCATCATCTTATAAAAAAATAGCACAAGAAATAAATTATCCTATAAAGCGATTAAAAATCTCTAATTTAAATCGGACAAGAAGTGATCTAATAATTTTAGCTATATCAGAAGAAAATATATTTAAAGTTTTAAACAAAATATCAAGTATAAAATCAACAATTCTATGTGAAAAACCAATAGGACTTAATTATGTAGAATTCTGCAAAATACTGGAATTGTTTGAAAATAAAAATACAAAATTATTCGTCGCATTAAATCGAAGATATTATCAAAGTATGAATAAGTTAAAAAATTTCATTAAGACAGACTCAATAGGAAGAATTAACATCGTGGATCAGCAAGACCAAAATTTGATGAAAAAAATGGGAAAAAATAAGAGAGTAATTAAATATTTAATGTATGCAAATTCAATACACTTAATTGATTTGATTAGTTTTTTTTCTATGAACTCAAGTTATAGAATTTTAAAAAAAAAAATTATCAGATCATTTAAAAAAAAAATTATTAAATGTGAGATTAAAACACAAAAAATTATCTTTAAATATAAGTGCTATTGGAACATTAAAAAAAGGTGGGAAATAAAAGCTTTTGGAAAAAAAAAAAATATATAAATTAAATCCAACAGAAAAAATATTTGTATCAAAAAACAATCCAAAAAATAAATATGATGAAATTAAAATTTCAAAGATAGATCAAAGATTTAAACCAGGTATTTACTGTTTAATGAAAGATATTTTAAAATATTTAAAAACTAAAGAACTTAATAATTTGATCACAATACAGAATCATAGGTCAACTGTTAAATTAATAAATGACATTTATGAACAATAATTCAATTCTTATAATTGGTTTAGGCTCAATTGGTTTAAGATATGTTGAGGCAATTTACAAGAATAATTTCTTTGATGAAATTTATTTTTTTGATAAAAAAAAAATACGTAAAAATATTGTTAAAAAAAATAATCAAAATTTAAAAATATATTTTCTTAATAATTTAAAAAAATTACCTCGTTCCGTAGATATGTTAATATTATCTACTACATCTAAAGACCGACTTAAAATATTAAAAAAAATTTTAAGTAATACAAAAATAAAATTTGCTATTATAGAAAAAGTTTTAGGTCAGTCTTTAGAGCAATTAGATGAATTCGAAAAAATCGGTTATAGATATAAAAACTTCTTTGTTAACACATTAAAAAAAAATGAGGATATTTTCATTTATTTAAAAAAAAAAAATAAAAAATTTAACTTTAAAAAAAATTTATCTTAAAGGTTATAATTGGAATTTATGTTGTAACTCAATTCATTATATTGATCTTTTTGAAAATATCGTAAATCAAAAAGTAAAAAGTATTGAATTTAAAAAAGAGGGTTTATGGTTTAATTCTAAACGAAAAGGATATTTAGAATGTAATGGAAAGTTAAAAATTTTTTTTAATAAGAAAATATATTCCTATTTAGAATGTTCAAAAAAAAATAAAAAAAACATATTATTTTTAGAATTTAATAAAGATAAAAAAATATTAATTGATTTAGATAATAATATTTATGTTACTAATAATAAAAAAAAAAAATTTAAGAAAACATATTTAAGTAAAATGATGCCGCTAATATTAAAAAATACTTTGGCACTCAAAGATAATGGATTAACGAGTCTAAAAAATTCGTCAACACAACACAAAAAAATGCTAGAGGCTTTAATAAAAAATTTTAAATCAGATAAGAGTACAAAAATTTTACCAATCACGTGAGAACTTAAATAATGTATAAAAAAAAAAGAATTTTAGCTATTATTCCCGCTAGAAAAGGATCAAAAGGTTTAAAAAATAAAAATATAAAAAAATTAAATAACAAACTCTTATTTCTACACTCATTGCACTTTGCTGAAAAATGTAAATTTATAGATAGAATTTGCATCACTACAGATAGCCCAAAAATTATAAATAATATAAACAATTATAAAAAAAATAAAAAAATTTTTTTAATAAAAAGAAGTAAAAAGTTATCAAGCGATACAGCAAGTGCTAACCAAGTTATTTTGGATGTTTTGTTAAAACAACGCGATATTAAATTTGATTACTTTATCTTATTGGAACCAACATCTCCTCTTCGATTGATAGATGATATAAAAAAAGCTTTAGGGAAATTAATTTTAACCGGAAGAGACAATATTAACTCGGTTTCTGAAAATATTAATTGTTCGCCAGAATTTTTATATTCTATGAACAAAGAAGGAATTATTAAAACTTACCTTAATAAAAACAATTTTCATATAAGAAGGCAAGATATAAAACACAAAACGTTTTTTTTGAATGGGACATTTTATATAAGTAAAATTAGTAAATTTTTAAAATATAAGAGTTTATTTAATAATTCTTTGGGATATTTAACAAAGAAACAATATTCATTTGAAATTGATGATGAATTAGATTTTAAAATTTTAAAATATTTGATGAAATAGTTTGATTATCGTTTAATAATTGAACTCTCGAGTAATTTTACAATATGAATAATAAAAAAAATATAGATTTATTATATAGTGAGGGAATTATTTATTTAGGAAATTTTCGAGATTTGGCACTTAAACTAAAACAAAAATATTTAGATCATCAAAGTGATAATTGCGATTATATTGATTCAAAATCAAGAGATTTTCTTAAACATTGTAAATTGCCATTAGATAATAACTATATTTCTGAATTTTTGAATAATTTAGAGATCTTAAAGATGTTAAATAAAAAAAATTATTTTTTTAGGAATAAGATAGATTTGATTAGATGGAAAAGTCAATCTAAAAAGTCGGGAGCATTTTTTTATCATGCAGACGGAATGGACAATCAAATAAGTTTAATGATGCTTTTAAGCGATAACCAAGAATCTTCAAAAATGTTTTTCGCGAAAAATACAAATAATAGTATTCTTTTAAAATTAAATAATTTTTTTGTTGGGGATAAATTAAGATACTCAATTTTGAATAAAATAATGAAAAATATATTTCTAATTTTTGGCCCAATTTTTAACAATATAGTTGAAAAAAAATATGAAATAGAAAAACTGGCAGGTGAACCTGGTGATTGCTACATATTTAACGCAGGAAATTTCTTGCATAAAGCGTACCCTGTTGAAGGATCAACTAGAGATATTTTGCATATTAATTTAACTTTAGATAAATTTAAAATCACCGAAAAGCATAAGTTGAATTTTGATACCTTAAATGAAGATCTACATCCGATGCTAGAGATTATTGGTAGATAGTTTTATGTAATGCATAAAATATTAATTTATAATTTGAATCCATATATAATAAGATCTTCATTAGTTCATTTAATCAAAAAGCTTTCAAAGAAGAATAAAGTTTATCTAATAACTTCAAATGATACTTTGAGTTTAAAAAATTATAATTATTTTCAAAATCTTCAAAAGTTAAAAATTTTGTCAAAATTAACAATAATCCCATCCTTCTGGAATCACGTTGGTTTATATAATATTTTAAAATTTATATTTTTTTTTAAAAACTCAAAATTAAATTTTGAATTAAATAAATATGATCTAGTTTTATTTTGCTATGGTCATAATGAGATAGATAATTTTTTTTTAAATGATTATTATATGAAAAAAAATATAGTCCAATATTTGCCTTTTCACTCTAACAAATTTTTATTTGAAAAATATGATTTATGTAAAAAATTTTTTAAAAAAAATGATTTAATTAAAATTAATTTTTACAATAAAAAAAATAAAAATAAAAAAATTATCAATTCTATATTTGAAAATAGTTTTGGAGAAATAATTCAAAAAACTCTCGATAAATTTTTTTATAAAAATTATATAAATATTTGTTTAAAAATTATATATTTTTTATTTAAAAAAAAAATTATTTTTAAAAATAAAAATGATTTATTTGTTAAATATAATTTTTCAAATACAACTTTCTTAAATTGTATTTGTTTCAATGAAGTTCAAAAAAAAATTGGAGAAAAATTATATCCAAAAAACAAATTTCACATTGCTAGTCCAGTTTATTTAAGAAATAAAAATACAAATAAAAATAAAAATTTTCGAAATAATAATTTGTTATTACTTACGGGGTGGTTTGTGGGTGAAAATAACGTAATTCAAGAATTAATAAATAATATAAAATACCTTACAAGAAAATATAATATTATTAATATTTATATTAAAGCGCACCCAAGTTTTGATAATAAAAAAATTTATATTTTATCAAATTTAATAAAAAAAATTGGAGTTAAAACAATCATTATAAAAAGTAGTGAAGTTGTGACAGAAATGCAAAATAAATTTAAAATTATTGCAGGTTTTGCATCTCATGCTTTAGTTGAGGCAAATTATTCATTTCCAAACTCTAAAATAATTTGTCTTGATAAAGTGGATATCTTATCAAACAAGTTTCAAAATCCTCCAGCAAGAATTGCATTAGGCTCTATTTTAAAAAGCAATAATCAACTAATTTTTTTGTCTGATTTAATTAACAAAAAAAAAATTAGTATTAACAATAAATCAATATATAAGTCAGAAATATTATTAATAAAAAAATTTCTAAAAAATAAAAAATGAAATTAAATGTTGCTTTAATTGGTGGTGGAAGAATTGCTCCAAAACATATAGAGGCGATAAAGTTAAATCCAAAGTATTGCAAATTAGTTGCTATATGTGAAAAAAATTTATTTAAAAGAAGGAAATTTAATAAGTTAAGAAAAGTAAATATTTACAGTGATATTGATAAGATGTTATCTAATGAGAGGATTGATTTAGTCTCTATTTTAACTGAAAGTGGCAACCACTTTAAACATATCAAAAAAGTTTCAAAATATAAAAAAAATATTGTTGTTGAAAAACCTCTATGTTTATCAAAAAAGCATGCAATTAGTTTACAAAAATTATCAAAATCTAATAAAATAAATATATTTGTTGTTAAACAAAACAGATTTAATAAAGCAATTATAAATTTAAAAAAAGCTGTATCGAATAAAAGATTTGGAAAAATTTTTTCAGTAAGCTCAAGAGTAAGATGGGCTAGATTACAATCATATTATGACATGGATAAATGGAGAGGGACTGAAGAATTTGATGGCGGTGTGTATGCCAATCAAGCAAGTCATCACTTAGACATGATATTATCAATAATGGGGGATGTAAAAAGTGTTTATGCTAATGGAATTAAAGCAATAGCAAAAATTCAAATGGAAGACACTGTAATAGTTAATATAAAATTTAAAAATGGTGGTTTGGGTTATTTGGAGGCCACTACTGCTACTAGACCAAAAGATTTAGAGGGATCATTAAGTGTTCTAGGTACCAAAGGTACAGCTGTTATAGGTGGTTATGCAATGAATAGAATAGATGAATGGGTTTTTACTAAAAGAAAAAAAGAGGATAAATTGTTGAGAAAAACCAACATTCAAATTAATAACGTTTATGGACATGGACACTCATTATTTTATAAAAAAGTAATAGATAACATTATATACAAAAAAAAATTTCCTATTAAATTAATTGATGCTATAAAAGTATCAAAATTAATTGAGGCTATAAAAAAATCTATTAAATTTAAAAAAATTATTTATTTATAAAATGTTAAGTCGAGCCCAAAAAAAAAAATTAGAAAAACTTAAAATTAAAATTTTTGCTGATGGCTCAAGCAAAAAAAATATTTTATATTATAATGATAAATATAATTTTATTGAAGGATTTACTACTAATCCGTCATTAATGAAGGAAAATAATGTTGATGATTATAAAAAATTTGCTAAAGAAATATTGAATAAAGTAAAAAAACCAATTTCATTTGAAGTTATAGAAGATAATTATAAACAAATTTATAATGAGGCAAAAATAATAAATAGTTGGGGCAAAAATGTTTTTGTAAAAATTCCGATTATAAATTCTAAAGGGAAATACAACCTGCCTCTAATCAATAGATTGAATATGGAAGGAGTAAAGCTAAATATTACTGCAATATTTACAAAAGAACAAATAAATTTTTTTTTCAAAAATATAAATAAAAAAATAAATAAAGAAATAATACTCTCGATTTTTTCTGGAAGAATAGCTGATACTGGTTCAGATCCTATATCAATTTGTAGTCACGCAATTAAATTAAAAAGAAAGAAAAGCAAAAAAATAAAAATTTTATGGGCGAGCACCAGAGAGGTATATAATTTATTTGAGGCTGAAAAAATTAGATGTGATATCATCACTATGCCTGTATCATTGATTAATAAGTTTAAATATTTAGGATATAGTTTAAAAAAATATTCAATAAAAACAGTTAAAGATTTTTGTGATGATGCCAAAAAGGCTGGTCTTAAAATTAAAGCCTAGATTACAATTTAATTGTTTTTTTAATTAAAAATTTTTTTTAAATTCAAATGAAAGAAATAATAAAAAAAAGTTCTATTACAAAAGTAAAGTTTGGAAAAAACGTTAAGATAATAAGTCCAGTTAATTTATATGATTGCACCATAGGCGATAACGTTTTTATAGGTCCATTTGTTGAAATACAAAAAAATGTTAAAATAGGAAATAATTGCAGAATTCAGTCGCATTCATTTATAAGTGAAAACACAATAATCGGAGACAATGTGTTTGTGAGCCACGGAGTTATGTTCGTAAATGACAGATTTAAAGATGGATTAAGAGCGAGCCAAAAAAAAAACAAATTGGATAGAATTTTAATTGGAAATAACGTTAATATAGGAACAAATTCTACAATATTGCCAGTAAAAATTTGTGACAATGTAACAATAGGTGCAGCTTCCTTAGTTTTGGATGATATTAATATAGAAGGAATTTATTATGGCAGTCCGATTAAAGAAAAAAATTAGATTATTTGATTTATATAAAAAAAATAAAGTCTATAAAAAAGAATTTTTTAACAAACTTAATTCAATAATTGTAAATTCTGAGTTTATTGGTGGTTCATATGTCAATAAGTTTGAAAAATCTTTTGCAAGATTAAATAAAGTTAAATATTGTCAATCTTGTGGTAATGGAACTGACGCAATTTTTGGATCATTAAAAGCACTAAATATTGGTACCGGGGATGAAGTATTGTTATCATCTCATGATTGGATTTCAGCCTCAGAGGCAGTTGTTGCATGTGGAGCAAAACCTATTTTTATAGATGTAAAAAAAGGTAGTTTTTTAATAGATGATAATAAAATTGAGAGGAAAATATCAAAAAAAACTAAAGCTATAATAATTGTTCATATATATGGACAAGTATTTAATTTTGATAAATTATTAAAATTAAAAAAAAATATAAATTCAAGATCATTGAAGATTGTGCTCAATCTCATCTTGGTAAATATAATAATAAATTTGTAGGAACAATAGGTGATGTTGGTTGTTTTTCTTTTTTTCCAACCAAAAATTTAGGTGCATTTGGTGATGCTGGGGCGGTGATAACAAATAATTTAAGTATTTATAAAAAAGTAAAAATGATTTTCAATCATGGTGGATTAAAAAAAAATCAGCATATTATTAATGGGATTAATAGTAGACTTGATAATATTCAGGCATTAATTTTGTTGTTGAAATTAAAAAATTTAAAAAAAGAAATACAAATAAGAAAAAAAAAAGCAATAATTTTTAATAATCTATTTTCAAAAATTAAAGAAGTAAAATTATTAAATAATAAGGAGTACAAAGATCATGTTTATCATTTATATGTTATATTAGTCCCTAAGCGTGATGAATTATTAAAATATTTAAATAAAACTGGGATCGAAGCATCTATACATTATCCAACTCCAATGCCTTTTGTGGAAGCAAATAATTTATTTTTAAAAAGTAAAAATAAATTTAAAAATATAAATTATATTTCTAAAAAAATAATTTCTATACCATTTCATCCCAATATTAGTGATTTTAAAATGAAAAAAATTGTTTTAGCTATACAAAAATTTTATAAAAAATAATGTCTAACATTGGTATAATTGATTATGGTATGTCGAATAGTTTTTCAGTACTAAGTATGATAAATAGACTGGGTAAAAATGCCAGGATTTTAAATTCTCCAAAAGACATAAGTAGTGAAAAAAAATATATCTTGCCTGGTGTGGGCAGTTTTGATCATGCAGTTACAAATCTTAAAAAATTTGGTTGGTATGATTATCTTAAAGGACTTGACTATAAGAAAGAATATTACTTATTCGGATTTTGTATAGGTATGCAAGTCTTATTTTCTAAAAGTGAAGAAGGCTCACAAAGTGGTTTAGATTTATTTAAAGGTAAGGTTATTAGAATAAATAGTGATTATAAAAATAATTCAATAAAAGTACCTGCTATGGGCTGGAAAGAAGTTAAGTTGTTAAGAGAAAATAAATTATTAAAAAATGTTAAAGATAAAACCCTTTTTTATTTTGTACATTCATTTATTTGTTTACCTGAAGATAAAAATATTATTATTGGCTTATCAAATCATAGTTTTGATTATCCAAGTATAATTAATAAAGATAATATTTTTGCAACTCAATTTCATACAGAAAAAAGTCACAAAAATGGTATGAAATTAATGGAAAATTTTATAAATTTTGATGAATAATACAAGAACAATTATTTCACTTCTTCTATCAGACAAAGGATTTATTAAAACAATTTGTTTTCAAAAAAGAAAATATATTGGAGATCCAATTAATACCTTAAGGCTTTTAAATGATCAGGAAGCCGAGGAAATAATTATTTTTGATATTGATAAAAGATATAGCAAAAAAAATATTGATTTTGAGTATTTAAAAAAAATAACTTCAGAGTGTTTTAGTCCAATGAGTTATGGAGGAGGTATTAATAATTTAAATGACGTCAGCAACATTTTAAAATGTGGATTTGAAAAAATAGTTTTTTGTGAAAATGTATTTATAAATCCAAGATTGATTAAATCTTCAATAAATGAGGCTGGATCACAATCTATAGTAGCTTGTATAGAATATTTTTCAGAAAATCAAAAATTGAATATTAAAAATAACTTTGATGAAAAATTTAAAAAATTTACATTAAATGACATCTGTAAGTATTGTGAAGACTTAGGAGTGGGAGAGATTATATTACATTCCATAGATAAAGATGGCACATTTTCAGGCCTTGATTTTAATATCTACGATAAACTGTCAAAAGAAATTAAAATTCCACTTATATTATCAGGCGGCTGTAACGGCTTAGAAGATATAAGGTTAGCCAAAAAAAAAAATTTAATTGGGTTTGCAGCTTCCTCTACCTTTATTTATACAGGAAATTTAAATGCAGTTTTGATTAATTATCATAAAAAAAACAATATTTAATGACTAAAAAAGTATTTATTAAAGGAATGCCACTTGAAACTGTAAGACAAAGTCTAACCAATAATAAAAAGAACCCAAGTTATCAAATATGTAGTAAATGTGTTATGGATAGTTCAATTCATAATTTAAATTTTGATGCTGATGGAATTTGTGAATACTGTAAAAATATAAAATTCTCTGAAACCGTAAATTCTAAAAAAAAAAATTTTGAAAATAAAATTAAATTAATAAAAAAAAATCATAAAAAAAAATATCAAGCTATACTTGGTTTAAGTGGTGGTGTTGATAGCTCATTTCTTGCAATAAAATGCAAAGAATGGGATATAAATGTTTTACTTGTGCATTTTGACAATGGATGGAATACAGATGAAGCTGTAAGAAATATAAAAGCTGTCGAAAATTATACAAAATTTGATTTATATACCCATGTAGTAAAATGGGATGAATTTAAAAAAATTCAATTAAGTTTTCTTAGATCGGGATTATCTAATTTTGAAGCTCCAAGCGATCATGGTATTTTTGCTTTACTTTTTAATACTGCTTATTCATTCAATATCCCTTTCATTTTAACAGGAATTAATAAAGAAACCGAGACTTTTGTAGATTTTGAGGATAAGCATAAAACCTTTGCTTTTGGATATTCTTATGGAGATTTACTACACCTTAAATCTGTATATAAAAAATTTTATTCAGAAAAGTTGAAATCTTTGCCACAGCTTTCTTATTCAAAGAGAGCTTATTTTGAATTATTTAAAAAGATTACAAAAATTGATATATTGAATTTTTTAGAATTTAAAAAAAAAGAAGCAATAAATTATTTAGAAACAGAAACTGAATGGAAAAGATACCCATCAAAACATTTCGAATCCATAATTACAAGGTTTCATCAATCATACATACTTCCAGTAAAATTTGGTTTAGACAAAAGAACTTTACATTTATCTAATTTAATTTGGTCCAATCAATTAAGTAGAGATGAAGCTTTAACAGAACTAAAAAATGATATTTGTGACCCAAAAATATTGATTCAAGATTATTATTTTTTTTTGAAAAAAATGGATTTATCAGAAGATGAGTTTAAAGATATATGTTTTTCAGAAAATAAAAATTTTGATCAATATAACAATTCATATAAAACATACAAATTTATAAAAAAAATATTTTTTTCATAATGATTAGAATTCTAAAATTATCTTTTTATTATGAGGAATACATTGATTATTTCTATTCATCCCACGATCTAACTAATTTAAATTATGAAAAACACCAAAAAAAAATCTTTGAGGATAGGTTTGGTTGGTCTGATTCTTTTAAAGAAGTTTTGAATGATAAAGATTCTTTTGCTGTTGAAGAAATAATTGTAAATGATTTTTTTCTTCAAAATAAATGGTGTGATGAAAATAATAAAAGTTATATTTTGAATAATTGGCAATTCGAAATATTAAAAGAACAAATAAAATTTTATAAACCAAATATAATTTTTGTAAATAATCCTGCTATTGAAAATAAATATTATGAATTATTTAATTTATTTAATGTAAAAATAATCTCTTATGATGGTATTAGAGCCCATAATAAAAATATTTTAAAATATTCAAATTTAATTGTCACTTGCTTGAAGAGTTCTTATAATTTTTATAAAAAATTTAATAAACAAGTTTATTATATGCCCCATGGTTTTGATCTCAGAATTTTAAAAAATATAAATAAAAATTATGAATATAAATATGACTCGGTCTTCATTGGAAATATAAAGAACAAGCATCATTCAAAAAGAATTGATTTATTAAATAAAATGATTTCAAAGACAAATTTACAAATTTGGATCGGAGATGCACATAAAAGAATAAGTAAAAAAAAATTAATAAAAAAATTTAGTTTAAGTAATTATCTTTCGGGAATCCATTATTTTAAAAATTATTTTAAAATAAAAAAAATAATAAATAAAAATCTAGGCTCTATTTTCGGGATCGAAATGTATCAATTAATTTCAGAAAGTAGAATAATTTTAAATAATCATATAAATATTTCAAAAAATGAAATGGCGAACATTAGATTGTTTGAAGCGACTGGATTAGGCACGTGCTTATTAACAGATCATAAAAGTAATATTGCTGAATTTTTTGATTTAGATGAAATTGTTACTTACAAAGATAATAATGAAGCTGTAGAAAAGTTAAAATATTTGATTGATAATCCTGATGTAGCAAAAAAAATTGGAAAAAAAGGTATGCTTAAAACACTCTCTAAACACACAATTCAATTAAGATGGGAAAATTTTTCAAATTATTTAATTAAGGTTATATAATCTATAATAGTTTAATATAATTAAAAAAATTAAATTAAAAATTATAAATATGAAGCTTGGAAATTTTGATTTTTCAAAAAAAATTTTTTATCATTTAGAAAATATTAAAGACTATAAAGATGGAAAAAGACCATTTCCAGTAACTGTAGAAATAGACTTAACCAATAACTGTAATCATAAGTGCTCTTTTTGTTTTTACGCTGACAGTATTGGAAGAGGAGGAATGCCTGTACTAGACACTAGTGTTTTGAAAGAAAGAATTAAAGAAATGAGAGAACTTGGTGTCAAAGGGATTAGTTTTACTGGTGGAGGAGAGCCAATGCTTCATCCAGATTTTATGAAAATTTTAAACTTCACTAAACAACTAGGTTTTGATGTTGGATTAATTACAAATGGAAGTGCAATAAATGAAAAAAAAATAAAACAATTAAATGAGGATTTAACCTGGATAAGAATTTCAATGGCTGGTGGAGATCCAAAAAGTTACCAAAAAGTTCAGGGTGTAAACCAATTTCAAAAAGTTATTGATAATTTAAAGTTAATTTATGACGAAAAAATTAATCAAAAAAGTCAACTAAATATTGGTGTTAGAGTTTTAATAACCCCAGATAACATAAATTCATTATCAAACTTTCATAAAAAATTTAGCAATATTGGAGTTGATTATATTCAAGTCGCTCCAGACCAATATACAAAGGATAGTGGTAAGTTTTGGCAATCTGATAAAAGCCAGTTGCTATTCAAAAAAATTGAAAAAAATTTAGAAAAACTTAAGATTAATTTACTTACATCTAGTTATGTTTGGGGGCAGGATAAATTAAATATCCCAAAAAAATGTTATGCACATTTTTTTAAGATTGTACTTGTTGCAGAAGGTGATTTGATGTTCTGCCAAAACGCTAGAGGTGAGAAAAGATATATAATTGGAAATATTTATAATAAAACTTTGAAAGAAATCTGGAAAGACAATTTAACAAAAGAAATTGAAAAGTGGGTTAGACCTAATAATTGTGGATTATACTGCAAGCATATAGATTTGAATACATCTATGGAAAAAATTTTAAATCCATCAGTAGAAGATACACCAAATTTTGTTGGTTAAATATGATTTTTTTAGTTGGAGGTAATGGATTGGTTGGCTCAGCCTTCAAAAAATATTTTAAACAAAATAAGATCAAGTTCACCAATATTCAAAGGTATAATCAAAATTCATTTAAAAACAAGAGTTGTGAAATATTAATATATGCAAATGGAAATCCAAATAAAACATTAGCAGAAAAAGATCCACAACTCGATTTTAATAAAACTGTAACCTCAATAATATTTTATTTAAATAATATTAAGTTTAAAAAATTCATTTTTTTTTCATCAGTAGATGTATATGCCAATACTAATAAAAGAAATTTTACATCGGAAAAGGTATTAGTTAAAAGTGAGAGTGTTTACGGCATTAATAAAATTATTTCAGAAACATATGTAAAGAAATTTGCTAAAAATTATTTAATTTTTAGATTAGGAGGATTAGTAGGAGATAAACTAAAAAAGAACCCCATTTACGATATTTTTAATAGAAATAAAATTTTCACGTCAGTTAGGTCTGAGATGAATTTTATTCACACTGATTTTTTGCCAAAAATTATTTTTAAAATAATTGAAAAAAGGATCAAAAATGAAATCTTTAATTTGGCATCTTTAGATAGTATTAAAATAAGTAAAATATTAAAACTATATAGTATAAAAAAAATTCAATTATTTAAATCTTATAAAAATAAAATTCAAATTTATAAAATCAATACCAAAAAAATTTCTAAATATGTAAAACTTCCAAAAACTGGAACTTCTATTAAGAAATATTTTGAGAGTATAAATAAAAAACAGAAAACTTAGAAAATACTCTTAAATTCTCATTATAATGTAGTAATTTTATATTTTAAAGTTTCTTTAAACTTAATTCAAAAAATTTGTTAATTACGTTTTTCATATTAATTTTAGAACTAGTCATTTCTTGTCTAAATTTTACAAAATTTGATTTATATTGAAAAATATTTCCAGATTTTGGTAATTCGCTTTCTATATTTATTACAAGTTTTTTTTTAAAAAATTTTTCGTAACTTTCACTTACCAATTCTGCAATTTCCAATATAGATGAGTACCAATTTGAACCACAATTTCTTATTGAAAAACCTTTTGGAAAATCTTCTAAAGTGTTTAAAGCAATTTCAGCTAATTCATCATTTGATATAAAATTTCTTGTTTGTTTTCCAGAAGACCGCAAAGTTATTGATCCTTGCTGTAAAGCCTCGTCAATGAAACAAACTGGAACTAATGTTCTTCTATTTACAGAGCTAGCTTGATAGAAACCGTACACATTTGTTGGTCTTAAGACTGTTATATCTAAATTAAACTTTAAAGAGTAAGATTTACATAACTCTTCACCAAGATAATGATTTAATCCATAAAATGTTTCACAGTTTACTGGAGTATTTTCATCTAAAGATCCAAGTAACTCTGTTCCATAGACTTGAGCAGTAGAAAAAAATATTAGTTTTTTTATCTCTGTTTCTTTTAATGATTCTAACAACTTATTAGTTCCAAGAATTGATAAAGACAAACCTGAATAAGTATTTTTAGATAATATATCGTTCGCGGTAGCACAATGAATAACTGCATAGGCATTATCAAGTTTTAATATGTTATTTTTCAAAAGATCATTTTCAATTACTTTAATTCCTAATTCCTTTTCAATTAAAGGATTAGAAGAATGAATAATTCCAATCACATCATAATTAAGTTCTTTTAATTTTTTAGCTAGATTACTCCCTATAAATCCAGAAACACCAGTAATATAAATTTTTTTTTGATTATTACTCATATACTTTATGGTCTTAGAGGAAATATATTTTTTAAATAATCGTTTTGTTTATCTTTATCAGAAATTATTGTTGGATCAATTGGCCATTCAATTTTCACATCTGGATCTTTCCAAATCAAAGATCCTTCGGATTTTGGTGTGTAATAAGTTGAAACCAAATACAAAATCTCAGTATTATCTGTTAAAGAAATAAAACCATGTGCAAATCCCGTTGGAACATACATCATTGTGCGGTTTTTGCTAGAAAGTTCAGAGCCAAACCATTTACCAAAAGTTTTTGATTTTTCACGAAGATCAACAACTACATCCCATATTGAGCCTTGCAAACATCTAATTAATTTCACTTCTGCATTAGGTGAACGTTGATAATGTAATCCCCTAAGCGTACCCTTTTCTTTGCTATATGAGTTGTTAATTTGTACCCAATTTGTATTTAACCCCTTTTCTTGAAACTCATTTTTACAGAAGTATCTTGCGAAGAAACCTCTCTCGTCCTCCTTCATATCTAAATCGATCAAATAATTTCCTTTAATATTTGTTTCTTTAAATTTCATTTGTAAATTTTCTTATTTTTATTTTATTTTTATTAAAATATTTTCCAATAAAGATTGTCATCAATTCTACCTTCTTTTATATGATCTCTCAGGGTATTTAATCTAATAAATGATGAATTTCTAAAATTATTATCTTTAAAATTCATACTAATCAGTCCTTCCCTTAATCTACAGATTGATTCATCAAGATTAATAATTGGCTTAAATTCAGGTGCCAATGTTTCAAATAAAGTAAAGTCTACAGTATAAGATCTCTTATCTGGTAATGACTTTTTATTAATCGAAATAGAGGTATTAGGTATCAAGTTTGCAACTGCAGCTGCAATTTCTTTTACTTGATAATTACTTGAATTACTTCCAGTATTTACTGTTAGATATTGACCTCCATTTTCCTTTTTCCGATTTATAGCCCAAGTTATTGCTCTGGACATATCTTCTACATCAATTAGTGGTCTCCATGGCGTACCATCACTTAGCACTGAAATTTTCCCAGAACTGATTGCACATGCTACGAAATCATTTAAAACCAAATCTAAACGTAGTCTATGAGACCAGCCACAAGCGGTAGCAAAACGTAAACTTGTAAATAACATTTCTCCTAAATTAGTATTACTTAATTCACTCTCTGTTTGTATTTTTGACTGCGCGTAAGCTGTTAATGGATTTGTCAAGTCAGTCTCTTTTCTTGATTTGTTTGATGCGTGACCATATATAGAACAGCTCGAAGCAAAAACAAAATTTTTAACACCTACAGAAGAAGCAATATTTGCTAGTCTGACACTTGCATTTTGATTTATATTTTTAGTAACTTTTTCAAATTCATTACCTATTGGATCATTTGAAATTCCAGCTAAGTGTACAACCGCATCTATCCCTTCTAACATTGATTCTTTAATTGATCGAATATCACCTATATGTTGTATAGACACAGAATGTTCAGGAATAAATTTAGCTCCAGTTAAAACATGACCAAAAAAACTTGTATCATAACCAATTATTTCAATATTATTAAATTTGCTTCTTAAAAAACGGGTTAATACGGAACCAAGGTAGCCCATGTTTCCTGTTATAAATACTTTCATTACAATATTTTAATCCAACAATAAAATAAGTTATATCTTAAAAAATAATTAAAAATATATTAATTAAAATTTCTTTTACCACACTTTCCAAGGAGCATTACCATTAGTCCATAGTTGATTAAGCATGTTTTTTTCTCTTAGCGTATCCATTGGCTGCCAAAAACCTTCATGCTTGAATGCACATAGTTGTTTTTCTGATGCAAGTTTGACCAGTGTTTCGGTTTCCCATATAGAATTGTCACTTTTAATTTTATTTAAAACTTTTGGGTTTAAAACAAAAAAACCTCCGTTAATCCAACTTCCATCACCGTCAGGTTTTTCCTGAAAATTTTTTATTAGATTTTTTGATCCAAATTTTAACACTCCATAACGTCCAGGTGGACGTACTGCAGTCAAAGTAGCCTGTTTACCATTTTTGATATGAAATTTTAATAATGATGAAATATCTACATTACTTAAACCATCGCCATAAGTAAAAAAGAAAGCTTTTTCATTTTTAATATATTTTTTTACCCTCAGGAGCCTACCCCCTGTCATGGTACTTTCTCCAGTATCAACCAAAGTAACTGTCCAAGGCTCACTGTTATTTTGTTGAATTTTCAACTTATTTTTTTGCATATGAAAAGTAATATCTGATTGATGTAAAAAATAATTATTGAAATATTCTTTAATCACATAGCCTTTGTGACCACAACAAATTATAAAATCTCTTACTCCATGAACTAAATAAATTTTCATTATATGCCAAAGAATTGGTTTTCCACCAATTTCTACCATTGGCTTAGGTTTAATTTCGGTTTCCTCTGATAGACGAGTACCTAAACCACCTGCAAGTATAACAGCTTTCATTAAATATTTTTTTCCATTTAATTTAATTATTTAGTTAAATTAATTATTTTAATAATTTAGTAAATTATTTTCATATTTATTATTTTTAAAAATAATTCTATAAATTTATAGATTAATTAAATTATGAAGTTAATATAAAATTATTTGTTAAAATATAAATTATTAAGGTAATTTGTGTTAATTATATTTCAATAATATACCATGTCATTTACCAAAATATTTCTAGTCTCTTCAAAAATATAAACTAATGGTAATACTAAAGCAATTGATAAAATAAAATATTTATCTGATAATCTAAACGAGGCAAAAAAATTACTTAGAAAGGCATGAACAAAACACTTACAAAAAATACTATTCAATTACAATTGGAGAATTTTACAAATTAAAAATGAGGAAAAAAATCATTCTAAGTTGTTTTGGCAGAAGAAATAATTACTTAACGCCAAATTATTTAAATAAAAAAAATTATCTCAAGATAATGTTTACTGATTTCTATATAAATGATTTTACAAGAAATTTATTATTTAATATAAATAAATTTTTTAAAATAGATCTATTAAATCGGCTTTATCTAAGATCAAATAAAAATTTACATTCTAATAAGGTTATTTCATTTCCCATTATACGAGTTAAGTCATTAATTAGATTTCTATTTATTAAATTTATTTTTAAAAATAATCACGATATTTATAATAAATTTATTTATGAGGCCCAACTATTTAATCAAAATATTATAAATAGATTGTCTCTTATTCCAAATAATTTTTTTTTCTATTCTTATAGAAACGATTCTTTAGAAGTATTTAATTATTTAATAAAAAAAAAACCAAAAGTAAAAAAAATATTAGAAGTTCCAATAGCACCAGCAATATTTGAAAAAAAAATTATTTCTAAAATTCAAAGATTAAATAAATACAAATGGGAAAAAAAAATAAGTAAAAATAAAAATTTTAATAAAATTATTGAAAGAGAAAAAAAAGAAATTAAAGCAGCTGACCACATAGTTGTACCATCAGAATTTGTAAAGAATAAGATTTGTCAATTTTACTTAACTGATAAAAAAAAAATTTCAGTAATACCTTACGCAATTGATAAAAAAAATTTTTTATTTAAAAGAAGTAAAAGAAAGAATAAAGAAAAAATAAAAGTCATAACCATCGGGGATGTCTGCCTAAGAAAAGGAGTGCATTATGTTTATGAGGTGGCAAAAAAACTATCTGATAAGTTTGAGTTTAATTGGGTTGGAAGATCTAATTTAAATTCTTTAGGATTTCAAGAGGCTTCAAAATATATAAATTTTTTTGGCGAAATACCAAATAATAAAATCCATAAATATTTAGAAAAATCTGATATTTATTTTTTACCTTCACTTTGCGAGGGTTCTTCAATATCTCTTTATGAAGCATATATGAGCAGACTGTATTTAATTTATTCAAATAATTGCGGGTTTGAACTAAAAAATTATAAAAGAAAAAAAATTGTCAAATTTAATATTAATAATATGGTCAAAATTTTTGAAACTTTGCATAAAAATAAAAATGCTTTTGATAAAAGTAGAATTTTAGCAAATAAAACAGATTATTTTTCAATAAAAAAATATGAAAAAAATTTCAATAACATGTTAAAAAAAATTTAATGATAAAATTTATTTTAAAATTTTTTTCTTATAATATTTTGTTTTTAACTGGTGATACCCTTGTGCTTGATAGATGGTTATGGTTAAAAAAAAGAATTAAATTACTTAATAGATCATTTAAATTTATAGACGTAGGATGTGGTGCTGGGCAGTTTGTTATTGGTTTAAATAAATTAAATTTTTTGTGTGATGGAGTAGATGTTGACACCGATAAGTTGCATAAGGCTAAGAGCAGAGCAGATTTACTCAATTTAAATAGAGAAGATATGTTTAGAGATAATATTAATCATATACAAAATAATGAATATGATGGTTTGATTACGTTTGAATGTATAGAGCACATAATTAATGATAAAAAATTTATTCATGATTGTTCAAGAGTATTAAAAAAAAATGGTTATCTATTTTTAACAACACCCTACAAAAATCTTAATCCAATCACATCTGATGATTTAGAAATATCCACATATGAGGATGGTGGACATGTTAGAGTTGGATATGATAAGGAAATGCTTTTTTCTCTTTTAGGTGAAAATTTTTATGATATTAAAATTAGTTATTGTAGTGGATTTTTAAGTCAAAAATTAACTTATTTTTACAGAAGATTGTTCAGAATTAATAAGTATCTTGCAATGTTATGTATATTTCCACTAAGGCCATTTCAAATTATATTTGATAATTATGTAACAAAAATTCTAAATTTTAAAAAATTTTCAATTTGTGTGGAAGCTAGAAAAAATTAAAATTAATAAAAATGGAATCTTTTAAAAAATATTATGACAAAGATTATGTAAAATATAACTCTACTTGGCATACAGAGGACTCTTATTTTAAATTTTTACAAATAAAAGAAATCATAAGTAAAAATAATTTGAAATTTAAAACATTTTGTGAAGTAGGATGCGGAGCAGGAAAAATACTATATTATTTGTCCAAAAAATATAAAAAAAACAATTTCTTTGGCTATGAAATTTCAAGGAGAGCATTTTCTATGTGTGCTAAAGGACAAAAAAAAATTAAATACTACAACTCGCACTTAAAAAAAAATAAAAAGTATGATGTGATATTATGTGCTGATGTTATTGAGCATGTAGAAAATCCATTTAAGTTTTTAAAAAATATTAAAAAAAGCTCAAAATTTCAAATTTTGCATATACCTCTCGACCTATCAGTAAATTCAATAGTGAGAAAGTCTGTTATTTTGAAAGCAAGAAAAAAAGTAGGTCATTTACATTTTTATAATAAAGATATAATTTTTTATGATTTAAAAAGACTTAATTTTCATATTATTGACTATTTCTATACTTTTAATGACAATATTTATAAAAAAGGAAATATAAGTCAAAAAATCGTCGCAATATTTAGAAAAATTATTTATTTTGTAAATAGAGATTTTGCTGTGAATTATCTAGGTGGCTTTTCTTTGATGATTTTAACGAAGTAGTTTTTTCTTCTTAAATTTATAGGCACTAATACACATTTCTTCAATATTATGTTTTGGTCTCCATTTTGTTTTTCTTAAAATTTTACTGTTATCAGCAAATAAAATTGCTGCATCGCCTTTTCTTCTTTTTTTATAAATTATATTAAATTTAATATTATTCATTCTTTCATAACATTTTACTATTTGAAGCACTGAATATGGCTTGCCTGTTCCAACATTAAGTATTTCATAATTCTTGATTTTATGAAAAATTTTTAAACATTCGGTATGGCTCGAAGCTAAATCTGAAATATGAATATAGTCTCTTATAGCAGTTCCATCTTTTGTTTTGTAGTTATTTCCATAAATAGAAATTTTTTTCTCTTTTGTAAAGGCTGATTTATTGAGAATCGGCATGAGATTTCTTGGTTGTAATGGATCATCTCCTATTAAAAAATTTTTATGAGATCCAACAGGATTAAAATACCTAAGTATCACACTTTTTATTTTCTTTTTTTTACAAAAATTCTTAATCAAATCTTCTGAGATTAATTTTGTTAATCCATACGAATTTTTATATCCAACTGAATTTTTTTCATTTATTTTGTTTCTTTTACCATCACCATATACAGTTGCACTTGAACTAAATATTATATTTTTTGTTTTTGCATAATTCATTGATTTTAAAATAGAAATAATTCCAACAATATTATTTTCATAGTATTTCTCTGGATAAATTTCAGATTCTTCAACTGATTTAAGACCAGCAAGGTGTATTATATCTGTAATTTTATTATTTTTTAAATAATCAGACAATTTTTTTTCATTTCTTACGTCTAACTTTTTAAAGTTAATTTTTTTTTTATACAATTTTTTAAGAACATTTATGTTGTTTATTGAGCTATTTTCTAAATTATCTATTAAAAAAATTTTTTTATTTTTCTCAATTAAATTAAGTGCGATATGTGATCCGATATATCCAGCTGCACCTGTAATAAGAATATTCATATAGTTTTTATATCAAATAAATATAGTATATGTTTTAAAATATTAATTATATTAAATGTTGTTTCTTGGTACTTTAGCATTAATTCAGTGTTGGTTTTTGCCTGGATTTGTAGTTTTAAGCTTTTCAAAATTTTTAAAAATTGAAGATAAATTTATATTATCACCCTTATTGAGTCTGTTCATAAATTACTTATTAGTAATTTTTTTGGTTTTATTAAATCAATTTAATTTTCAAAATATAGTTTTAATAATTTTTTTTGAAATTTTTTTAATTGGATTATTTTATTTTAAACATTCTAGATTAGTATTTAATAAGATTTCAAGGTTGAAAGAAATAAGTTTAAAATTTAATTTTTGGGTTTTTGACTTAGTTATTCTTTTATTTTTCATAATATTTCTTTTTTTAGCCTTAAACACAATTGGCGAGGTAATTCATCTTGGAGATCCAGCAGTTATGTGGAATGAATGGTCAAAAGATATTTATCAAAATGAAATCCCGAGTTCAGGCGATTATCCATTAGCGTACCCAATTTTGGGTGCGATTACATATAAATTATTAGGTACTTATGAAATTGAATTTTTTGCAAGAATTGTCTGCTTAATTTATCCCTTATGGATTTTTATAATTTATTTTAGGTTAAAAAACTTAATTTTCCAGTATAGAGACATTTTATATTTAACATTTTTAATATCTTTACTTTTAATTTTTTTTATTTTTAGACATTATGCTCTTTTTATAGGGTACGTTGACCCAATACTTTTTTTTATAACTATTTCATTGGGATATTTATACATTTTAACTAAAGATAAAAAATTAGGATTTATTGATTTTTTAATTATTGCATTTGCTATCTCTACTCCAGCTATAACAAAACAAACAGGTATATTATTGACAGGTTTAATCCCATTTATTTTGTTAATTTTTATGATAAAAGAAAACAAAGAAATAAAATTTTCTTTTTTTCTAAAATTAATCTGTTTAATTTTTGTATTTTCTGCTAGCTGGTATTTAGTTAAAATTTATATTTATGCTTTTGAACTTGGAGATGCATCAAATGTTAAATCTTTAATAGCACAAGTAAAAGGATCGTATTCTTATAAATTATTTAGAGGTTTAAATTATGCATTTGGAATATTTTATCCATTAGCTGTAATACTATTTTTAATTAGTTTTAAAAATTTTTACTCTAGAATTATAGGAATTTTCTTAGCTTTACCTTATTTTTTAATATGGTCACTTTTTTTTGGAAATGATAATAGAAATTTATCAATTGCAATTCCCATAATTGCATTTGTCTTGTCTGTTGGCTTAATAGAAACAATAAATTTCATAAAAAAAAAAATTAGTAAAAAAATTTTAACCTTTTTTATTATTGCAATTTTTTTCGCATCAATTTTTGTATTCTTCGATTTCATAAATGAAAAAAGAAGTAGAGAAATCTTAACTAATAAGAATATTCAAAAACAAAGGTTACGTGGCAATAATATAGGAACAAATATTTTAATTTATGAAAATTTAAAGAAATATGAAAATAAGATTTTTTATACAGATGATTATAATTTTATATATCTGCCAGAAACTGAAAATAGGATTATTCTGCTAGATTGTTTAAAATTAAATATACAATTAAAAAAATCATTTCTACTATTTTCTAAAAAAATTAACGGTATATGTAATGATAAAATTTTAGATATTTTATCATTAAAAAAAAATTCCTACGATATAATTTTTGAAAATAATGATCATATACTTTTTAAATTTAATTAATTTTTTTAGGATATTTTCTTAAATTTTTTAAGGCTTTAATTTGATCATTTTTTTCTTCGTGATATTCAGCATCTATATTTATCATCCATGGATCATTTTTAAAATTATTATTAAGTATATTTTCAACTGTTAAAATAGAACTCATCATAGCATGATCCTGATTATTGTATTTATGCATACCGTTTCTACCTACCATATACATAGTTTTATAATTAGTTTTAAGTTCTTGAACAATTTTTGAAACTGAATTTTTATAATTTTCATCGTATACGGGATAAGCTTTTTCTTGTCTTACAACCTTATAATCAGAAATTTTACTTGTATCTATTATAGAAATTTTATTTAAATCCTTTTTTGCAATTTCTAAGATTTGTTTATCATCAGATGACCATAATTTATCACCTTGGTTACAAAAATATTCCAAGCCAACACAAGCACATTCTTTATCAGGGTCTATCATTTCTGGCGACCAAGATGCAAAGTTTTGAAGTCGTCCTGCTTTAATGTCTGGATCATGCAGATAAATCCAATTATCTTCAAAATTTAATTTATAATCTAAAATTACCGCAACAGTTATAAAATCTCTGTAGTTAAGTGATTTTGCTTCACTTTTATTTTTTAAAACTGGTGTGATATTATTCACCACATCTTTCAATGGAGCAGAATTTATGATTTGATTGCAATCAATTTCATAATCTTCATTATCAATTTTACATTTAACCTTCCAAAATTTGCTTTCTTCAAAATATTGATATTCATATGCATTAGCATTCATAAAAATTTTTATTCCGTTATTAATTATTTGATCTCGCGCAGACTCCCAAAGCATACCAGGTCCTTTTCTTGGATATTTAAACTCATTAATTAATGTTTTTATGTTTTTATTTTTTTTTTTTATAAATGAATTAATAATTAATTTTTTTAAATCTAATCCTTTTATTCTTTGAGCTGCCCAGTCTGAAGATATTTCATTACATTTAATACCCCAAACCTTTTCTGTATAAGTTTCAAAAAAATTTTTAAATAATCTTTTTCCAAATTTATCTACAACCCAGTCTTGGTAAGTTTTTATATTTTTATTTTTAAAAATTTTTGCTTTTAAATAAGAAACCACTACAAGAAAACTTTCATAAAAGCCTAAATTTAACAAAGCTTGAATTGGCTTTAAGGGATAACTGTAAAATTTATTTTTAAATAGAATTCTAGAAGATCTTTTTCTTAATATAATATCATTAGGAAGAATTTGATCCCAAAGCTCGTTAATTTCTTTTGATTTACTAAAAAAACGATGACCACCAATATCAAACTTAAAATTTTTGTATTTTTCTGTTCTTGAAATACCCCCTACGTATTTTGAGTTTTTTTCAATAATTATAAAGTCTTTTTTTTTCATTAATTTAAATCCAGCGGTTAAACCAGCTGGGCCTGCACCAATAATTAAAATATCAGTTTTAATATTTTTCATTTTAATTAACTTCTCTATTTTTCAATTTTTAAAAAACTTGAAAATACACTTTGAACTTTTATCCCATTTACACCATTCGGACTATACAATTGTATATGATTTGAATTGTGTCCCTGAAACCATTTTTCTTTAAAGTCTATATTGTGAAATATTGATAATACTTTTTTTTGCAAAAGAATAGCTAAATGCATAGTTCCATCATCATGACAAATGTGTAGTTTAGATGAATTTATAATAGATATAAGTGACCCGAAAGAAGTCTTTCCAGTAAAGTTTAAAATATTTTTTTTAAATTGATTACTTATTTTAATATTTTGGAATTTATCTTTTTTTGTACCCAAAAGTACAATTTTTATATTGTTATTTTTTGAAATAATTTTTTTGATTAAAATTTTCCAATTAGTAATATTCCATCTTTTTTCCATTATTCTACCCCCAGGACTTATTGTAATATAATTACTATTTTTAAAAAATTTTGATAATCCTATATTTTTTCTCATTTTCATTGATAAATTATTATTTAATTTGTTAAATTCTTTAAAAGATATTTTCATAACTTTGTCTGCTAAATAAAAACCTTCATAGTATTTATTATTTTTTTTAAAGATATTCAGACCATAAATCTTACAATTTAATAAAAATTTAAAATATAAATAATCGCGTAGCTTATTTAATTTAGATCTGTCTTCGTTCAAGTAATAAAATTTATTTATTTTAATTTGTTTTAAAATTTTTATAGATTTATACAAATTTTTTAAATTATTTATCTTTTTAATTTCTAAAAAATGATCAACCAACTTTACTTTTTTTAAAATTTTTAATGGACTTACAGCATCTGAATCAAGATTTTTAACACAAAGATAATAAATTTTACAATCTGGATTGATATTTTTTATTAATTGAATAGCGGGAAGTGAAACAATCGTATCACCCAAACTACCAGTTCGATATATCAGTATATTTTTCAATTTAATTTGTATATAAATATTTATACTCAAAATAAAGATGAAAAAACAACTACTTATTGCTTCCGATCATAATGGGAAAAAGCTTAAAGACATAATTATCAATAAATTTAAAAACCAATTTTCCTTTATTGATTTTGGAAATTATGAGGATAAAGAAAAAGTGGATTATACAGATTTTGCAAAACAAGTTGCTATCAATATTTCAAAAAATCCAGATTTGTATAAAGGAATATTAATTTGTGGAACTGGTGCTGGTATGTCAATTGCATCAAATAAATACAAAAATATAAGATCAATACTAGCACACAACAATCTTACAGCAGAAATGAGCAGAAGACATAATAATACGAATGTTATTTGTTTAAGTTCATGGGTAAATACAAATTTGCAAAATATTAACATATTGAAAATTTGGCTAAGTTCAAAATTTGATGCTGGCAGACATGTTAAGAGAGTTGATAAAATTGAAAAAAATAAATCTAAAATAGTATTAGTAAATGGTGTTTTTGATATATTACATACAGGTCATATAGATCTTCTTGAACATGCTGAAAGATTGGGAAAAAAATTAGTAGTTGCAATAAATTCAGATAAATCAACAAAAATTATTAAAGGAAAAAAAAGACCAATCAATTCAGAAAATTTAAGAAAAAGAACCCTTTTAAGTTTAAGCATGGTAGACGAGGTTGTTGTATTTAACGAAACTAATTTAAGTAAAGTAATAAGACTAGTAAAACCGGATTTATTAGTTAGAGGAGCAGATTATCCTGAAAAAATAGTTAGAATTAGGGATAAAGTTCCAAATTCAGTAAAAATTAAAATCATAAAAAAAACAAAAGGATATTCAACATCATTGACAATCAAAAAAATGCTTAAGAAATAAAATGAGTATATTATTATTTGGAGAAACAATCATGGATGTTGATACTTTTTTAAAGAAAAAAGAAATTAGTAATCACTCTAAAAAAGAAAAATTCATTTTAGAGAAAAATATTTTAAATTATGGAGGTGCTAGTAATTTATATAAGTTGTTAAACAAAAAAAAAATTTTTTTTTTTACAAACAGGCAATTAATTAAAAAAAATATTATTAATATAAGTAATGATAAAATTATTAAGTATAGATATTGGTTTAAAAATAATATTGTTTTTCAGGTTAATAATATTTCAGATAAAAGAAAAATATCATTAAATCTAAAAAATTATAAAAAAATTTTTGAAATTATAAAAAAAACTAAAATATTTGTAATTTCAGATCATAATTATGGAATTATAAAACAAAATATTTTACGAAAATTAATTAAATTTGCTCAATTAAATTATATTAAAATTTATTATGACTCACAACTTAGAGAAAAAATATTAAATAAATATATTCCAAAAGGAATTGATTATTTTTTGATGAACCGAGATGAATTTTTAAAATATTTAAAGTATTATAGTATTAAAAAAAAAAGTCTACGATACTCTTTATTTTCTTTAAGAAAAAAACTAAATACAAAATTTCTGATTTTAAAACTAGACAAAGATGGATGTGCATGCGTGACAGAAAAAGATGAATATTATAAAATAGAACCATTTAAGAAGAAAAAAAATTTGATTGGTACTGGAGATAGGTTTTTAGCTGGTTTAGTTTTAAAAAATAATCAAATAAATATTAAAAAAAAATTAATCTTTTGTAATAAATTTGCAATACAATAATGTACGGAAAAAAATTTAAAGATATCAATTTAATTAAAAAGAAACCTATCAAATTTAAACACTCTGGATTTGAATTGTTAGAAATTTTTAATGAAAATTACTATTGTTTTATAATTATTTTTTCTAAAAAAAAGCAAGAATTAAAAATGCCTTTAAAAAAATTTTACTTTTTTACTGAAAAAGAAATAAAAGAAAAATCAAAATTAGTTTTTTATGGAAAAGATTATTTAGCGACTGAAAAAAATCAAAAATATTATTTATTTTTTGAGAGAAAAATTGATTTGACTAAAATCAAGATTTTAAAAAATAAAAATAAAAACAAAAAATTACTTACGAAAAGCATGTTAAAATCCAAAAAAAAAAAAATATTGGGGCTATATCAAAAATATTTTCAATCACAACAACTCATGTGCAAAAGAGATTTTTATGATGAAAAACACGCAGAGCAGTATGGAATTTCATATCAAAAAAGAAGAATCTTACTTTATTTATGAGGGAGAGCTTGATATTGGATTAAGATATTCCAGAGCAAAACAAAAAATAACCAAATTAAAAAAAAATAACATATTTAAAATGTTGCCAGGGACAATGCATATGAGAATGGCAAAAAAAGATACCACTATCCTTGAGATGAGTAATAATGATGATGACTCTGATTCAATTATTGTACATGATGGAAAAAAATATAATTTTAAAACAACTAAATGATTGATTATATCAAAAAAACTATCACTCTTAATAAATCTATTCATCAAAATAAATTATCTTTACTTAACTTTGGTAACGGAAGCGTAATTGATAGGAAAAAAAATATAGTTTTTATTAAAGCATCTGGAATTCTTCCAAATCAGGTAAATTTAAAAAATATTGTCGGTGTAAAACTATTAAAAAAAAATGCGTATAAAATAGTTTATAACAAAAAATTAATTCCAAGTGTTGATCTAAATTTTCATATTAGAATTTATAATTACTTAAAGAATATAAATTCAATAATACATGTGCACTCTTTTTTTGGTACGATTTTGTCTCAATTAAAAATTGAACCTAAGTGTATTGGGACAACTCATGCAGACTTTTATAATAAGCCAATTCCACTTAGTGGAGAGTTTAAATTGAATAATGAAAATCAATATGATGATAAAATTTTTTTAAGCATTAAAAAAAGATTAAAAAAAGAAAAAAATCTTCCACCTGGTATTTTGTTGAGAAGTCATGGTGTATTATCCTGGGGAAAAAATATTAATAAAACGATTGAAAATTCTGTAGCAATAGAGTTTATCTCTAAATTGTACTATCATTCATTATTAATTAAAAAAAATATCAATATTGATAAAAATTTAATTAATTTTCATTATTACAGAAAAAATGGGAAAAATAAAAGATATGGTCAAGACAGAAAATGAAAATTTCAATTATTGTAGGTGGAAGATTCCATGCTTTTGATCTAGCTCAATATCTTAATGAAAATAAATTTTTAGAAAAATTAATAACTTCTTATCCCAAGTTTTATATTAAAAAAAATTATCAAAATATTGATATTAAAAAGGTTGATACAATTATTTTAAAAGAATTACTTAATAGGCTACTAGGCAAGGTAAATTTTTTTAAAAAAGATTTTGATGTAAATGATTTATCTTCGAAATATTTTAGAAAGCAAGCAAGCAAATTAATTGATTATAATAAAAATGATATAATACTTGGTTGGTCGGGCTTTAGTCTTGATACTTTCAAAAAGGCTCAAAATTACAATTGTTTTAAAATTTTGGAAAGGGGTTCTACGCATATTCTTTTTCAGAATGAAATTTTAAAAGAAGAATATGATTTATTAGGATTAAAACCAAATTTACCATCTAGTCATATTATAGAGGTTGAACAAGAGGAATATAAAATTGCAGATCACATTATGGTACCAAGTGAGTTTGCAAAAAATACTTTTATAAAAAAAGGATTTGATGGTTCAAAAATTAGTAAAGTACCATATGGAGTAAATTTAGGTTTATTTAAATCAAAAAAAAAAACAAAAGACTCAAAATTTAGAATAATTTATACTGGTATGCTTTCTGTAAGAAAGGGAGTAATTTATTTATTAAAGGCATTTTCTGAACTCAATTTAAAAAATGCAGAATTAGTACTTATTGGTGCAATAGAAAATAGTTTAAAAAAAAAAATAATTAAATATTTTGATAATAATAATATCATTTATAATCCGGCAATAAATCAATCTGAGTTACCAACATATTACTCAAATTCAGATTTATTCGTTACTTGTTCAATAGAAGAAGGATTGGCAATGGTTCAAATGCAGGCAATGGCAAGTGGGCTTGCTATAATATGTACTGAAAATTCTGGGGGCAGGGAATTAGTTGATGAAAATTATAATGGTTTCATTATTGATATTAGAAACGTAGATGTTCTTAAGCAAAAAATTTTATATCTTTATAATAATAGAGATCAATTATTTGAAATGGGTTTAAATTCTGAAAATAAAGCAAAAAATTTATTTTCTTGGGACAAATATGGTTTTGAAGTTATAAAAAAATATAAAGAGATACTTTATAAATGAAAAAAAATATAGCCATTATTACTACCCATCCTATTCAATACCAAATTCCATTATTTAAAAAGTTTAATAAATCAAAATTTATCAATTTATTTGTTTTCTTTGGTTCAAGACACGGAAAAGATTCAATAAAAAAGGATTTGGAATTTAACAAAAAATTTAATTGGGATATTGATGCTTCAAAAGGATATGATCATTTTTTTCCCAAAAAAGAGGGAGATATTGATTCTTTTTTTTTAGGTTTTAGTAAATTAAAAGATAAATTTTTAGTAAATAAAATAGATAAAGTTGTTATATTTGGTTGGAACAAACTAATATATTATCAAGCAATAATCGCTGCTATAAGTTTAAATATACCAATTTATTTAAGAGCAGAAAATAATTTAGAAAAAAAAAATTTTTTTTTTAAAAAATTCGTTAAAAAATTTTTTTTTAATTTCTTTTTTAAACTTTTCGATAAAATTTTTTATATAGGTAAATTAAATAAGGATTTTTATAAATATTATGGAGTGGAAAAAAAAAAATTAATTTTTACACCATATTTTGTAGATATTAATTTTTTTAAATCAAATATTGATTTTAATCAATTAAAAAAAATTAAGAGCAAGTATAATATAAAAAAAAATAATAAAGTATTTTTATTTGTTGGTAAACTTATTGAAAGAAAGAATCCTTTATTAATCATTGATTATTTTAAAACTATGCCAAAAGAAGCTGTTTGCTTTATTGTTGGAAATGGGCCTTTAAAAGAAAAATTGAAAAATATAATTAGAGAAAAGAAAATTAAAAATATATTTTTTTTAGGTTTTTTAAATCAAAGAAAATTATCAACATTTTATAAGTTTTGTGATTATTTATTTTTGCCTTCAAAATATGAAACATGGGGACTTGTAGTCAATGAAGCTTTTGCTTTAGGCAAACCATGTATTGTTACTAATAAGTGTGGTTGTAGAAAAGATTTAATTAAAGACTTTCAAACTGGTATTATAATAAATAATTTGTATGACAAAAATTCTTTAAAGAAAATTTTAAAATTAATTAAAATTAAAAAAAAAAAAATAGAAAATAATATAAATAAAAAAAACAAAATATACACGATAGAAAATTCATTTAAAAAAATGGAGAAAATTTTAAAGTGAGAAACATAATTATTTTTGGCTCAAGTAGTAAAACCTCAATTGAAAAAAAGTACTTTTTTGAATTCAAAAAAATAAACAAATTAACAAAAATTTATGACACTGATTTATATTTTCCAAAAATCTTTAAATTAAATTTTATTAATAAAATTTTTTTATTTCCTCGAATTTTGTTCAATAGTATTTTAATGCTAATAATATGTTACAACTCTAAAAATAGTTTAATTTTAGTATTTAAAGGTCAATTTTTCCTTAGTTTTATTATTAAATTTTTAAAAAGGAGAAATAACAACTATTTCATAAATTTTAATGGTGATGATCCATTTAATTTATCAATTATTGACATTTCAACCAAATCTTTAATTAAGTCTCTTAAGGAATATAACCTAGTTTTAATTTGGTCTAAAAGAATTTTAAAAAAAATAAAAGCACGAAAAATTTCTAAAAATATTGAGTATTTACCTTTTGGTTATGATAAAATTATCAATTTATATAATTCAAAAAAAAATAGAAAAAAAATAATATTTTATGGTACTTGGGATAAGCATAGAGAAAATTTTTTAAACAAAATAAGACTGGATGATTTGTATATATTCGGTACTGGCTGGGAACATAGTTCAGAAACTTTTTTTCATCACAAAAATATTGTTTCAAAAGAAATAGGTACAAATCAAATAATAAAAGAAATTTCTAGATCTTATGCTGTTATTAATATTTTCAGAGAACAAAACTATGGATCTCATAATATGAAAACTTTTGAAATCCCTGCTTATGGAGGAATTCAATTTTCTCAATATTCAAAGGAAGTAAGTAGTTTTTTTAAAAACAATCAAAGCATTTTCTTTTATAGCTCCGCTAGGGATTTGGTTAAAAAATTAAAAAAATTTAAAAAATTAAATTCATTTGATATTTTTATTAAAAATTCACTTAAAGATGTAAAAAATGAAAGTTATAAGGAAAGAGTAAATAAAATCTTAGAATATGTTAAAAAGCATAATTAAATATAATTATAAATTTATTTTGACGATATTAATTTATATAATTTCTACATTATATTTATCAATAAATAAAAGTTATGATTTATTATCATTATTATTATTGAATACACTTTTTTTTATTCCATTATTTATTTACTTTAAATCAGACAATAAAAAAAAATATCTAAACAGATTTCCATTATTTGAAATAATAGTAGTCTTATTTTTTTTAACTAGTTTTTTTATTTTTTATTTTGATTATCATAAGTATTTATTTCTATTTTTGTATAAAGATAATAATGTTATCACATTAGATCAGAATGTATTTTTCGAAACAAAAAAAATAATTACATCTTTAACTTTAAAAATTTATTTAATTTCTCTTATTATCTTTATTTCTAGTTACTATTTTTTAAGATTTTTATTATCGAAAATAAGATTAGGAGATATCTCATTGTTCCAAAATCAAAGTCAAATTTTAAAAATAGGTTATATTTTATATGCTGGGTATTTAATTATGGATATAAATTCATATTTTAAAAATGTTTCAATTATAAGCGAATTAAAAATATTATTTATTTATACATCACTACTTATCATTTTCTATAGCAAAAATAATTATAATAAATTAATTAAATACTTATTGGTTTTTCTTTTATTTGCTTATCTATCTTTGAAAACATTTGTGATGCCAGTTATAAGTTGTACAATTTTAATTTTATCTATTGAATGGTTAAATAAAAATAAAATCAATTTAGTAATATTAACGATTTTTTTATTTACTTTTTATTTTATTAATTTAACGAAATCTTTCCATAGACAAAATTTAGAAACATATAAATATGACACTAGCTCAATCAACTTCATTGAAAATGCAAATATTTTTCTTAATTATTCATCACAAAAAAAAACAGTAAAAGAATTTGAATTTGATAAAAAT
>MDTD01039335.1_pt1 | contig 56853 bp, 47 predicted proteins | sample 811221 | NCBI WGS metagenome assembly MDTD01 (sample SAMN05326646, study PRJNA326480) | marine metagenome | isolation source: seawater | place: Pacific Ocean: South West | collected 2011 | reverse complement strand
CTCGGCGCGCGAGATCATCGTCTGCGACTCCATCGTCCAGAGCATCGATCCCGACGTTCCCGCGATCACCAGCCGCATCGCCAGCGTCGAACTGATGCGCTCGACGGTCTTCGGCGACGTCACGGTCAACCGGCTGAACGCGAGCGAGACGGTGATCCAGGGCCTCACCCGTGTGACTGACAACCAGTCGGGCTGCTTCCGCTTCTCGGCGACCAACGCCGATCCCGACCGCCGCCTGCCGCACCAGTACGAATCGCACCTGCTCGCGCCCGCCATCCCGCCGCATGCCTTCGTCTCGCGCCGGTTCGGCGACGCCGCCTACGCCCAGCTTTCCCCCACCGCACCGCCCGAGATCCTGACCGGTGCCGAGAACCGGTGCGAGATGGGGGTCTTCAATCGACGCCTGCTCCAGATCCGGACGGCCGACCTCGACGCCAAGACGCGCGAGTTCCTGCCGTTCGGGCTGATTGCCCAACAGATCTTCGAGACATGATCCGCCTGCGAGGACCAAAGCCATGACCGGCGACATCTCAGCTTTCCTGTTCGATCCGCGTCAGGCCTATACGAGCGTCCGCCTGCAACAGGGCCGAATCATCACGGACCTGGACTGGAACGAGAACGAGCGCATCGAGGCGGACCGCCGCCGCCGGATGCTGGCCGACCTCGTCTGCGGTCACGGCTCGTCCAACGATGGCTTCGGGCCGACGGGTGCGACGCTTCAGACGGTCGAGACCGGAGGAGACGACGGAACGGTCGACGTCCAGACCTACGACGTGACCCTGGCGGCAGGGACGTTCCTGCTGGGCGGCGAGCTGCAAAGCTGGCCCGGAGGCAACGCGGAGAGCTTCCTGCATCAGCGCGACTGGCTGCAGCTCACGGGCGCCGACAGCGCCGCCCTGCCCTCCGTCCCCGACGCGGGCCGGACCGACCTCGTCTATCTGGAGGCGTTCGAGCAGCCGGTGACCGCGGTCGAGGACAGGGAACTCCGTGAGCGGGCACTCGGCGGGCCCGATACCTCGACGCGGATGAAGGCGATCCGCCGCGTCCGCATTCTCGAAGACGTACCCGATGATTGCCCGCAAGCGGCTGCCGCGATGCGGTCGCTCGTGACCGCTCCGGCGGCGGGCGACACCTCGGGCGTGCCGCACCAGTTCGATCCGGTGACCTGCGAGGTGCGTTCGAAGGCGCGCCTTACCGTCGATTTCTCCGGCCCCGGACCGACCGGCGATCTCTGCCGGCCGCGCGTGACCCAGGGCTATCTCGGCGCCGAAAACCAAGCCATCCGCGTTCAACTGACCCGCGCCGACCGGTTCCTCTGGGCCTACGACAACGCGGCGCCGCTCTACCGCATGCAGATCACCGACGATACGCCGGCCGCCGACGGATCGATCGAGGTGACGCTGCTGACGCCGCCCAACGACCCGGCCCTGTTCCCGCTGGAGGACATGGTCGTCGAGGTGCTGCCGTGGGGCGCGCTGCTGGCTAATCTGGAGAAGACGGCAACCGAGAGCGGGCCGCTCGCCCGGGTCACCACCGCCTATGACCCGGGGACCGGCTCGCTCCGCATCGCCCCTGAAGTGCCGGGCGTGCTTCAGTCATGGCTCGGGTCGACCGAACGCGATCCGATCCTCAGCCCGCGCGACCCCGAGGACGAGCGGCGCTTCTTCTATCTGCGCATCTGGCAGCCCGGTCCCGCCGAAAGCACCGATCTCGAGCACAGCTTCCTGCCCGGAACGGACGTCGAGCTGCCGGGAACCGGGCTGGTGGTGAATTTCTCCAGCTTCGGCCTGCCCGGTGACTTCTGGGTCATCGCGGCCCGGCCGAACACGCCCGACCGGGTCGTGCCGTGGCGGCTGCTCGACGCGACCGCGCCGTTCGGGCCGAAACGTTTCTTCGCGCCGCTCGGCCTCGTCGACTGGCAGATCTCGGCAACCGGGGATCTCTCGGCCGACGTCGAGGACTGCCGGCACCGGTTCCGCAAGCTCTGCGACATCGAGACCTGCTGCACCGTCCATGTCGGCGACGGCAACGAGAGCACCGGCGATACCACCGATCTTCAGGAGGCGATCGACCGCCTGCGGACACGAGGCGGCCATGGCCGAATCTGCCTTCTGCCGGGCCGGCACCTGGCGGCGGCGGTGATCGACGGGCTGACGGAGGTCACGATCGAAGGCTGCGGCCGGCGGTCCGTGCTCATCGCCGACGAGGGACAGACCGCCCCGCTGATCACCATCGGGCGCAGCCAGCGCATCACCCTCCGCGACTTCGCAACGGAAAGCACCACCACGCGCCATGTGTTCGCCGCGCGCTCACGGGAGGTCGCGGTCGAGCGCATCGACATGCTGGCGCGCGACCGGGGCGCGGTCCTCGGCACGCGCATGGACGGTATGCGGGTCGAACGCTGCTCCGTCGAGACCGACACGCTGACGCGGGAACAGGTGGGTCAGGGCCTACCGGTCGAGCCTGCCGTCTTCCTGGCCGGCGACCGCCTCGTCGTCCGCCGCTGCGTCATCCGGACGGCGCTGGGGCGAAACGCTCAGCTCACCGCGCTGGGCGGTCTCCAGATCGGCGGCGACAGCACCGACGTCGACATCGCCGAGACGCTGATCCAGGGCGGCAACGGCCCCGGCATCACGCTCGGATCGGTCGATTTCCAGCCCAGGCGCGTGCTGGGAGAAGCGTCCCGGCTGCGGGAGTACTACCGGGCCAGCGCGGCGCAGCCCACCTATTCCTCCTGGCTCACGGCGACCGATGACGGTTGTCTGGAGCTCGAGCCGCGGCCGCGTCCGCCGGGGAACGACGATGACGGCCAGCCGCTGCGGCCGGTCTCCGACGGGCCCGTCATCGACTGCCGGATCCGGAAGAACCGCATCCTCGACATGGGTGCGAGCGGAATCACCGCCGCCTTCTGGTTCGACCCGGAGGACGAAGGCGACGCCATCGTGACCGACCGGCTGCTAATCGCGGGCAACGAGATCAGCCGCTGCATGCGGCTGGCGACCACCGGCCTCACGGCCCGGTTCAGGCAGATCGCGGCGTTCGGCGGCATCACCCTCGCGGTCGGCTCGGACATCGATATCCGCGACAACCGCATCACGGAGCTCGCGCTCACTCACCCCTCGCCGATCGTCGGCATCTTCGCGCTCGACGCCACGGCGATCGCGATTCAGCGGAACCATCTGCGCGACAACGGCCAGATCGCCACACTGGAAAGCGAGATCGAAGTCGGTCTGGCGGGCGGCATCATGCTGACCATGGCCCGGCCCGGCATCGACTTCTTCGATACCGCCTTCCTTCAGAGCGTGAGCGGCGCCCGGCAGGACGGCGCGGCCGCCTGCGTTATCGAGGACAATACGGTCGTGGCGCGGGAAGGCCGCGCCCTGACCGTGATCGGCATCGGGCCGATGATGATCCACGGCAACCGGTTGACGGCGCACGGATCGAATACGCTGAGCCGCCTGCCGATCGCGGGGGCGACCAACGCCAGCTTCAATCTGACCACCCTGGCATTGATCGGGCTTCTGAGCGTGCGCCAGATCCGCAACCCGCTCCTGGCGCTGCTCAACGTGCTGGGCGGGGCGAGCGTGACTGTCCTGAACCTGGGGCTTTCGAACGAGGTCTACCTGCAGCTTCTGGGCTACAGCGGTCTCGGCCTGGTCGAGCCGCCGCAGGAACCGGGTACCAGCTTCGACGACGACCTTCGCCTGCTCGCGAACGGCAACGTCATGTTCAACGACAATCAGGTCGTGCTCGACAGCGTGTCGCCGGCGGTGACCCTTACCTTGAGCTCCATCCTGCTGCTCAGCCTCGACGACATCGCGATGGAAGACAACCAGTGCGACTGCGACATGGCCCTCGACTTCGTGGGCATCAACGCGCTGGCGATCGGCTGGTCGGTGCGCATGCAGGGGAACCGGATGAAGGAAGGCGCCCTCAACGCGTTCCTGTCCGGCCTCACGGCAGCGGTGATGAACAACACCAGCAACAACCAGGGGACCCACTGCTTCACGATCGCCGGGGGCTTCCGGCCGCAGATCGTGTCGACGGGTCTGCCGGCCGGGGCGACGGTCGAGTTGGAGACGAACCGCCATCTAGCGCCCGAATCCTTCTGTCAGCCGTTCCGGCGGGCACAGCCGCAGCTCGAAAGCGGTTTCGCGATCCAGCAGCGGCAATCGGTCGGCTTCCGGCCCTTTGGATAAGGAAAGCCTCAGTCATGGCGCAGAAGTTTCCGACGGCTCCCGAAACTCTGGCTGACGAGTTCGCCTCGCTCGGCCCGTCTGCCGACCGCCTGCGGCTCGTCGGCCTGGATCACGCCACCCGGTTGCAGGCCGGGCGGATTGGCGCCGCCGAGCGTCGGCTGGCGCTGGTCCAGGCGCGTCGGCCGGAGCGGCAGGACGAGATCGCGGCCGCTGAGCAGGCGATCTCCGCCGAGCGCCGCGCTGCGAACGGATTCGCGCAAGGCACGGTCCGGGCCGAGATCGATCGGGTCGATCCGTCCAAGGACGCCGCCATCGTGCATGGCCTCGTCATCGGCGATCCGGACGTCATCGCGACCAAGCTGACGGTGGCGGCGATCCGCGCCGACGGCTCCGTGCGGCGCTTCACCTGCGCCGACGCCAAGGGGTATTTCCGCATGGACATCCCCGGCGAGGACGCGGTCGACCAGACGGTCTTCCTGCAGGTCTCGGACGCCGACCAGGCGGTGCTCTATCGCGGCGACGAAGCGATCCAGGCCAAGCAGGGCACAGTGACGTTCCGGCAGATCGTACTGACCGGCGAACGGCTGGAGCCATGCCCGATTCCGCCGGACCGCGCGACGATGCCCCGGCTGCTCGACCTGCCGGAAAGCGAGGCGCTCGCGGTTCTGGAACGGCTGGGCCTTGATCTCGCCCGCCGCCAGACCCAGACCGCCGACGGTCGGGAGGGCCTGGTGATCTCTCAGGAACCGCCGGCGGGAACGGCCGTCAGCACCACGACCAGCGTCACGCTGGTCGTCGGAGTCGCGGCGGACGGCACCACCGTCGTGGTGCCCGATGTCATCGGGTTGAACCGCGACGAGGCCCAGGCCAAGATCGAAGCGACGGACCTCAAGATCGGACAGGTCATCCAGCAGCCGTCGACGCGACCGCCCGGTGTCGTGCTGGCCCAGGTGCCGGCCGCCGGCACGCGGGCCAACCCGGGAACGGTCGTCGATCTCACCGTCGCCGTGGCCCAGCCCGACGATCGGGTCGAAACGCCCGACCTGACGAATCGGACGCAACAGGAAGCGGAAGAGCTTCTGAAAAGGGCGGGATTGACCCTCGGCCGTATCACGTTCCGAGACGACGACCGCGTCGGTCGGATCATCGACCAGAAGCCTGAAGCGGGCAGCAAGGTCGCCCCGGAAACGCCGGTCAACGTGACGATCGGCCGCCAGGCGGCGCCCGAGCGGGTCGAAGTTCCCCGCCTCGTCGGTCGGACGCTCGCGGCGGCACGGGAGATCCTGGCATCGACCAAGCTGAAGCTGGGTCGGGTGCAAGGGAATACGGACGGCGTTGTCGCCGAGCAGAAGCCGGAAGCCGGGACCGCCGTCCCGACCGGATCGGTCGTCGACGTCAGCCTGAAGGCGCAGGAGACGCCGCGCGGCCCCGTCGTCGATGGGGGCCGCACCAACCGGCTCGCCGACCGTCTGGCGACACGGGCGGCCAAGGACTCGGCGTTCGAAAGCCTCGGCGTAAGCCGCGAAAAGGTCCGCGATACGCTGGTCGAAAGCGGTGTGGACTCCGTCGACCGAGTCCAGCGCGTCGTGGCGCTCGACAACACGGAGATCCGGGACATGTTCGGCCTGCAGAACCTGACGCAGGCCCGCTCCCTGCGGCGCCTGCTCCGTGAAGCCGCTGCCGCCGAGCAATAGAGAGGGCGAGCCATGGCCGATCATGCGCATCCCAGGCACGCGACCGCTTCCAAGCCGGCGCCCGCCGCCGCGAGAAAGGGAGCGGTCCGCTCTCCGGCGAGACGTCCGTTCGGCCCCACCGAGGCGGCACCGTCCGTTCGGTCCGCCCCGGAATCGGCCGGTAGCGTCATGCTGCCGGAGGAACCCCGCGGCGTCTTCGGCCCCGACGGGCAGGACCTCGGCAATGCCGAAGCCAGCCTGCAAAGCGAAGAGGTCGGGGCGGAAACGGCAAGCGAAACCGCCGGCGAAACGACGACGGCAGGCACCGAAACCGAGACCGAAAGCGCGGCGGCGGCAGAGGCGGCGCCCGCCGAAGGCGCCGCCGCACCTCCAGCCGCCGCACCGGCACCGGCGGCACCGAAGCCTTTGCTGCTGTTCGGACCGCGCGAGCTCTGGTACTTCGACGGCGAGACCCCGGCCACCTACACGGTTTCCGACACGGTCAAGTCGAACAAGTCCGGCGGCGTGTTCGCCTGGACCGTCTCCGCCCATCTGACCCTCTCATCGGCCTCGGCTGCCGAACCCGTCATCACGACGGCGTCTTCGAGCCCACGGCGGGGCGCCACGGTCGCGCTCAGGCATACGGCGGCGGACGGGACCGTGACCAGAGCCAGCTACGCGTTGACCGTGCGGGCCCCGGATTCCTTGAATCACCTGAGAAACGTCGATACGGCCGACGCGACCTGGGGCTACGACATCGAGGTCCACTACAGCATCGAGGACAATCTCGGCACGACCCTGCCCCGGAACGTGCCGATCAACGAGGACTTCACCGCCGCCCCGACCGCCGATTTCGCCGGGATGGACTGGCGCCGCGGCGGCGAGGGGTCGGCGACCGTCTCCCCCGCCGACTGGTTCGACCATATCCAGGGCGAGACCGCCGGACACACGCCGACACCGGTCGGCCCCGCCCATGCGGATGCCGGGGTCGCCGTCTATCATTGGCCCGGAAACTGGCATGTGGGCAGCCTGACCACCGGCAGCGGAACCAACGTCGCAAGCGTTACCTGGCAGAAGAACCGGGGGTTCGCACGACACACCTGACAGCCGGGAGGGTCCGGGATGACCGATATTGTCGCGGAAGACTACGCCTGGGGCGAGTCGCGATCGGACCTGCAGGCGGGGTTGCGTCAGACGCCGGGAACCTCAGGCGCGAAGCAGTTCTTCGGCGCGATCCGCAATGTCGGCACGACCGATGCCTCGAGCCCCGCGATCTGCGAGCTTCGAATCCGCGCCGGCGAAGACGAATTCACGCTGGCCGAAGGGCCACGCTCCGCCGACGGTCAGACGGTCCTGCCGGGCGAAACGGTGGAGCTGTTCGGCTGGCGGATCACCGCCGACATCTGCAGTCCCCATCTGAGCTGCGGGGTGACCATGTGGTGCTTGCTGGGTCCCCATGACTGGCTCCGCTCGGCGGAGGTCCAGGCCGACTTCTCTTAGCGCCCCTCCGCCGCCGACGCGCCTTCAATAGGACGGATGGGTGAATTCCCTTCGGTCGATCCCGTGCTTCTCGACCAGCCGTGCGAAGGCCCGACGCTCCTTCTTGGCGAGACGACTTGCGGCCGATAGGTTGCCCTCGGTCTTCGCCAGCACGGCGCGGATGTAGTCCCGCTCGAACGCCGCAACCAGACGAGCCTTGGCGACCGCGAAGGGCGCATCATCCAGCAACTCGGTGACCGATGCGCCGTTCGCCTTCGGCAAATCGAGGTCGTCCTCGGTAATGCGTGCGTCCCGTGCGAGCAGGTAGGCGCGATGGACCCGGTTCTCGAGCTCCCGCACGTTGCCGGGCCAGGCATGCCGCGCCATTGCCGCCCGGGCGCCGGGTTCGAGCCGGCGTTCGGGACCGCCGTAACGCTCCTGCATCAGGTCGAGGAAGTGTTCGGTCAGCACTTCCAGGTCTCCCAGCCGCTCCCGCAACGGGGGCAACCGGAGTTGGAGAACGTTGATCCTGTAGAACAGGTCTTCGCGAAACTTATGAGCGCGCACGAGTGCCGCCATGTCGCCATTGCACGCCGAGACGACCCGGACGTCGGCCTCTCGCGTTCTGCCACCTCCGAGCGGCCGGTATTCGTGCTCCTGGAGGAACCGGAGCAGGGTCGCCTGGACCGATACCGGCAGGCTGTCGATTTCGTCGAAGAACAGCGTGCCGCCTTCGGCCTGCGCAACGAGGCCGCCACAGCGGCGTGCCGCGCCGGTAAAGGCGCCCTGTTCATGGCCGAACAGTTCGTTGACGATCAGCGCTTCCGGCAGGGCACCGACATTGATGGCGACGAAAGGGCCAGCTCGACGATCGGACTTGGCGTGCAGGGCCCGCGCCGCGAGCTCCTTTCCCGTTCCGGTCTCTCCTTCGATCAGAACCGGGGCGCTGCAACGCGCATACCGACTGATCTTGCCGAGTGCCTCCCGGAACGTCCTGCTCCGACCGATCAGCAACCCTGAGTCGCCATGGGCACGTGTCCCAACGCTCATGTGGCCGGCCCCACCCCCCTGCTTGCAAAGGATTTCCGCCGACTGACGGCTCGCTGCCAGCCGGCCTCGATCGAAGCCAAACCTACCGCAGCCACACCACCGCCCCAATACCTCCGAAGCCTTACCCCCAGCCGAACGGCTGTCGCCGAGCAGGACTACCCGTCGCGGTTGCGCCGCCCAGCCGCCTGACCGGCAGTCCCGGCGAGCGCCGCCACTCATGAACAGTCTTCATAGGCCTTAGTGGATTACGCCCGCTAACCCTCGGCGCTGCCGACCCTAGTTTGCTGGGAAGAAGGCTCGCGCCAACAGCGCGGCGCCTGTGCCGACAGTTCCGCTGACGGAGATGATCAAGTGAAGCACCTAACCCCAGCAGCCTTCGCACTGTCCATAGCCGTTGCGCCGGGAACGTTCGCTCAAAGCTCGGCCATCGACGTGACCTCGGAAACCGCACGATCGGTGTCACCGGCTCTCGAAGAATACACGAGCAAGGACCTCTATGGCGGCGTGTGGACGCGCCCGGACCTGTCGGCGCGGGACCGCAGCATCGTCACCGTCGCCTCGCTTATCGCCCGCAACCAGGCGAGCGACATGCCCGCCGAGTTCGACCGGGCGCTCGAGAACGGCGTCACGCCAGCCGAGCTGTCCGAGACGATCACGCATCTCGCCTTCTACACCGGCTGGGGGAATGCGATGGCCGCGGTGAACGTCACGAAGGAGATTTTCGACCAGCGCGGCATCGACATGGAGCAGCTCCCCGCCGCCGATCCGGAACTCCTGCCACTGGACGAGGAGGCTGAAGCGGACCGCGAGCGCAGGGTGCAAGAAGCCTACGGCGATGTCTCCCAGGGCGTCGTCGACAATACGCGCGATCTGCTGTTCCGCGATCTTTGGCTTCGCCCCGCCCTGGAACCTCGGGACCGCAGCCTCGTCACGGTGAGCGCCCTGATTTCGACCGGTAAGGTCGAGCAGATGCCGTTCCACCTGAACAAGGCGATGGATAACGGGCTGACGCAATCGGAGGCATCCGAGGTCCTCACCCATCTGGCCTTCTATGCAGGCTGGCCCAACGTCTTCTCCGCCCTGCCCGTCGCTCGCGACGTCTTCGAGGCGCGCGCACAGCAATGAAGGCCGCTGCCCCGGTCAGATCGGAGGGGGGACATATTGCCGGTAGCGCAGGGCGTCCACCACAAGAGCGAACGCCGCCGAGTGCTGGCGGCGGCTCGGATAGTAGAGATGGAAACCTGCGGATGGCGGACACCAGTCCGCGAGCACACGTCTCAATCGGCCTTGGGCCAGGTGGGGCTTCGCCAGCTCCTCCGGCAGATAAGCCAAACCCAGCCCGGCGAGCGCCGCATTGAGCATCTGGTAAGTGCCGTTGAACACAAGCTGCCCCTCGACGCGGACGTTCAGTTCCTGACCTTCCTTTTCGAACTCCCACGCATAAAGCCCGCCGCGTGTCGGCAGGCGGAGATTGATGCAGTTGTGGTCGACCAGGTCTCGCGGCGTTTTCGGTTCCGACCGGGCGTCGAAATACGCGGGGGCCCCGACCACTGCCATGCTGGAATCGGGTCCGATGCGCATGGCGATCATGTCCTTGGCGATCTGCTCGCCGCTCCGCACACCCGCATCGAAACCCTGCGCCACGATGTCGGTAAGGCCGTAATCGATGACGATCTCGACCTTGATGTCCGGATACTCGCCCAGAAGACCGACCAGCCGGGGCCAAAGGATCGTATCCGCCACATAGTCGATGGACGTGATCCGGACGGTACCCGCCGGCCTTTCGCGCAGATCGGCCAGGGCATCGAGTTCGGTCTCGATCTCGTCGAGGCGGGGGCCGACCGACCGCAGCAAGCGTTCGCCCGCCTGGGTCGGCGAGACGCTGCGCGTGGTACGCGTGAGCAGCCGAATCCCTACCCGGTCCTCGAGCCCGCGGATGGTATGGCTGAGGGCCGACTGGGAAACGCCCAGCTTCGCCGCCGCTTTGGTGAAGCTTCGTGCGCGAGCGACAGCCACGAAGGCGAAGAGATCGTCCAGATATCGGCGCTGCATTGATTAGTCCTGCTCATAGGTTCATGCAGATTATACGGCCTAATCGCGCCGTGTCCCCACCCTCAGATTTCAGGTGGAGCAGGGCCCGGACGACCTGACCGGCCATTGCATCGGTCGAGGCGCCGCCCCCATGCCGTCTCCGACGCCGCAATGCGAGACAAGGAGGAGCACCCTATGGAGATCAAGCGAAACGGCTCACAGCCTTCGAGCAAAGGACCCGCCGAGTACTTCACCGGTGCGGTCCGTATCGACCCGCTGTTCCAGGCACCCGATCCCGCCCACGTGACCACCAGCTGTGTGACGTTCGAGCCGGGAGCGCGGACAGCGTGGCACAAGCACCCCCTCGGCCAGACCCTGATCGTGGTATCCGGCTGCGGCTGGACGCAGTGCGAGGACGGCCCAAAGGAGGAGATCCGCGCCGGCGACGTGATCTGGTGTCCGCCCGGTCACAAACACTGGCACGGTGCCACGTCGACGACCGCGATGTCGCATATCGCCATTCAGGAGCACGCCGGAGACGGCAAGGTCGTGGAATGGCTGGAGCATGTCAGCGATGAAGACTACCAGGGCTGACGGTCGGCCGGTCGAGGTTGGAGGGTACGCAGCGTGACAGCAGCAGCAACGACCGAACGGCGGGATGCCGCCGCGGTTCTCGCCGTCGCGGCGGCGGGACCGCTGCTGGTCCTGATCGCGTTCACCGTACCTCTGACCACGCTGACCAGCACGGCCGAGGCATTGGGCGCCGGCTCCGGCATTCAAGCGTGGATCATGAGCGCCATGAGCGTCGGCGCTGCGGCCGGGCTGTTGAGCAGCGGCGCGATCGGCGACGATTACGGGCGCCGACGGACGTTCTTGGCCGGAACGCTTATGTTGGCTGGAGCTTCGGTACTTGGCGCACTCGCGCTGACCGCCCCGGTGCTGGTGATCGCCCGTATCCTGCAGGGTCTTGGCGGTGCAGCGATTCTCGCCTGCAGCCTCGGTCTCATAGGGCATCTGTTCCCGACGGGTCCGGCGCGGTCGCGGGCAACGGGCGTCTGGGCCGCCGCCCTCGGCGCCGGGGTGGCGATCGGCCCGATTCTATCCGCCGGTCTCGATGCTCTCGGTGGCTGGCAGATGCCCTACGTGATGACGGCGCTCGCCGCAGCAGCGCTCGCCGTTGCCGGCCGAGCGCTCTTGCCGGAGTCGCAGGCTGCCGCGCCGCGCCGCATCGACGTTGCCGGTGCATTGCTGCTGGGACTGGGCCTCGCCGCCTTGCTGGCCGGGCTGACCGAAGGCCGGTCGGGCTGGGACCAACTGTCCGTGTTCGTGTTGTTGGCGGTCGGAGCGGTTCTGGTTGTGGGTTTTATTGTCGTGGAGCGGCAAATCGCTGAACCGATGCTCGACCTCGCATTGTTCCGCCGGCCGGACTTCGCTGGGGCGACGACAGCCGCGCTGGCCTCGGGTGCCGGGGTGTTGTCGCTGGTTTCTTTCGTGCCCACCCTGCTCGAGCGCGCCATCGGGACCGCTCCGCTGATTGGGGCCGTCCTGCTGCTTGCATGGTCGGCGACGACGGCGGTGACTTCACTTGCCGCCCGCTGGCTGCCGACATGGCTCACACCACGAATGCAGCTGATCGTCGGCTTGGTCGGGGTCGCGGCCGGACAGTTCGCGTTGTTCGGCATCCTTCCCGAAGCATCGCTCGGACGCCTTCTGCCCGCCCTGTTGTTCGCCGGGCTCGCCAACGGCGTTCTCAACGCGGCGCTGGGTTACCAGGCGGTCGCCAGCGTGCCGGCGGGGCGGTCCGCCATGGGAAGCGGCGCCAACAATACCGCCCGCTACCTCGGGTCCGCGATCGGACTCACCGTGGTCACTGTGCTCGTCACTCATGCGAACGCCATGCCCGGAGCGGCGGGTCTGGCGGGAGGATGGAACAGGGCGGTGCTGGTATCGGTCGGGTTCTCGCTGCTGGGAGCGCTGGTCGTGTTCCTGGCCCGTGAAATGACTCCTGCGAGCAGCCCCCGTTCGTCTGCGCCTATCGCAAACGCCGGTCGCAGCGGGGCCGCCAGATGTCAGGAGTGATCGTCTCTCACCGGGAAGGAATGGAAAGCGATGGAGAGATCAGCGTTATTAGGCCATTCGCTATGGATGGCGGTCGTACTCTCCGCCTTCTTCCTGGCACAGGCGGCAATCGCCGAAAACGCGACCGATCGCGAGGTGAATGACATGAAGATTCGCATCGTCGTCGAAGGCATGGCGGTCACCGCCACACTGGAAGACAACCAGACGGCACGGGATTTCGTAGCCCTGCTTCCCTTTGCGACGATGCTCGAAGACTACGCATCGACGGAAAAGATCGCCGGCTTGCCGCGACGGCTGAATACGGACAATGCGCCGGCGGGCATCGATCCCTCGGTCGGAGACATCACCTATTACGCCCCATGGGGCAACCTGGCGGTGTTCTACCGCGACTTCAGCTATGCGCGCGGGCTGGTAAAACTGGGAAGCATCGATTCCGGCATCGAAGTCCTGGACCGTCCCGGCCCTATGCAGGCGACCATCGAACTTATCGACAAGTGAGCCCTTTGACCGGCGCACCGAAGTTGCGCCCGCCGATGGAATGCGACGCGACCGGAGATCACAGGAGACACAGGAAATGAAACGGCTTGGAATCGGCGTTTGTGCGTTCGGGCTGCTTGCTGCGGCACCCGGCTTCGCACAGGAAGCGGAGATATCGCCGAACGGTTCTCGGGAATCGATTGTCGGGGCGAACGAGCACATGCAGACGACCGGAGGCAACGTGACGTTCGCCCCGGGGGCGCGTTCGGCATGGCACACCCATCCCGCCGGCCAGATCCTGATCGTCACCTCCGGGAGAGGATGGGTTCAGGAGGAAGGCGGCGAGAAGCGCGTGATCGAGCCGGGCGACGTGATCTGGACTCCGCCGGATGTGAAGCACTGGCATGGCGCCACCGCGACCAACTCCATGAGCCATATCGCGCTTACGAACGTCGAGGATGGCGAGAACGTCGTGTGGATGGAGAAGGTCAGCGACGAGCAGTACCTGGCGCAGTAACCGCTGCGACCGTGGCACCCGAGACTACCCGGTTCGCCGGGCTTACGTGCGGCGCTCTCCGTTCTACCGGTACCGGTCCTCGATGTCGCGCCAGCGGTCGAAGCCCACGACGGACTTGTAATCCTCGAAACCGATGCCGCCGCCGGCGAAGGTGACGTCGCCGCGGGAGAGACGGGACAGGACGTCCTGCATCGCCCGGACCGCGTGCATCAATGCCGAAATGCCGTAGATGACGATCCGGAAGCCCATCCGTTCGAGCTCGTCGGGCGGCAGGATCGGCGTCCGTCCGCCCTCCAGCATGTTGGCAAGTTGCGGCACGTCGAACGCCGCACCGATGCGCGCCATCTCCTCGGGGGTGGTCGGGGCCTCGATGAACAGCCCATCGGCGCCGGCACGGGCATAGCGTTCGCCGCGCCGCAGGGCCTCGTCCATGCCGTAGACCTCCCGCGCGTCGGTGCGGGCGATGATGAAGGTGTCGGGGTTGAGCCGGTTCTCGGCCGCGGCGCGGATGTTCGCCTCCATCTCCGCCGCGTCGACCAGTCGCTTGCCGGCAATGTGGCCGCAGCGCTTCGGCGATACCTGGTCCTCGAAGAACACCGCCTGCGCGCCGAGCCTCTCGTAGACATTGAGGGTGTGCACCACCGTCTTGACGTCGCCGTAGCCGTAGCCGTTATCGGCGTCGACCAGCACCGGCAGGTCGGACGCCGCCATGATGTCTCGGATGCCGGCGCTGATTTCGCCCAGTCCCAGCAGCCCGATGTCGGGCAGGCCGTATCTGGCCCCGACCAGGGGAAAGCCGCCGATGAAATAGGCCTTGAAGCCGGCGCGCTGGATCAGGCGGGCGCTGATCGCGTCATGGGCACCGGGCAGCACCAGCGGCCGCTCGCTTTCGACAAGCTCCCGGAACGTGGCCATCGCGCCTCGGTCCTTTCGCTCGGTTATTGCGGCGCGGCCGCCACGATCCGGCCGCGGCACGCGCCGAAGCCGATCCGCGCGGCCGTGCCGGACTCGGGTGTCCGCGCCCGCAGGATCACCTCGTCACCGTCCTCCAGAAAGCGCCGCTCCTCGCCCGAGGCGAGCCGGATCGGCGCCTGTCCGCCGCGCGTGCTCTCCAGCAGGCTGCCGAAGCCCGTGGCCTCCGGTGCCGAGATGGTGCCCGAGCCGAACAGGTCGCCCGGCTGCAGGTTGCAGCCGTTGGCGCTGTGGTGCGCCACGAGCTGGGCCACGGTCCAGTACATGTACCGGGTGCTGCTGAGCGCGACGCGGTGCGGCGGCAGGCCCTTCTCCGTCAGTCCGGGGGTGAGGAGCAGGACCTCGAGTTCCAGGTCGAGCGCCCCTTCGCGCTGGTCGCGGTCGTCCCAGAGATAGGGCAGCGGCTTCGGATCGCCGTCGGGGCGCGGCGCCTGTGCGCGCCGGAAGGGCGCGAGCGCCTCGGGCGTGACGACCCAGGGCGAGACGGTACTGGCGAAGTTCTTGGCCAGGAACGGCCCGAGCGGCTGGTACTCCCAGCCCTGGATGTCACGCGCCGACCAGTCGTTCAGAAGACAGAAGCCGGCGATGTGACGATCGGCCTCAGCGATCGGGATCGGGTCGCCCAGGTCGTTGCCGTCGCCGATCCAGATGCCGAGCTCGAGTTCGTAGTCGAGCCGCCGGCACGGCCCGAACGTCGGGTCATCGGCGTCCGGCGCTTTCGTCTGGCCGGACGGGCGCCGCACAGCCGTGCCGGAAGGCACGATCGACGACGCGCGGCCGTGATAGCCGATCGGCACATGCTTGTAGTTCGGCAGCAGCGGATTGTCGGGCCTGAAGACCTTGCCGACGTTGGTGGCGTGGTGGATGCCGACATAGAAGTCGGTGTAGTCGCCGACCCGCGCCGGAAGGTGCAGCGTGCAATCAGCCCCGCGATGCAGCAGGTGGCCGGCGATGGCCTCGGCACGTCGCCCATCGTGTCCATCCGCATCCAGGATCTCGGCGAGGCGCAGGCGCAAGGCGCGGCGTGGCTCAGGGCCCAATGCGAAGAAGCCGTTCAGCGACCCGGCGGCAGCGGCTTCGGCGGCGTCGCGGGCGGCAGCGGCAAACAGCCCCGCCTCCGCGGCCGCCGCGAGGTCCAGGACCATGTCGCCGATGGCGACCCCGCCACGCCGCTCCGTACTGCCCGGCGGCGAGAAGACGCCAATGGGAAGGTTCTGGATCGGAAAATCCGAATGACCGTTGGCGGACGCCACCCAGCTCCGCCGCTTCGGGTCGTGGGTCTGATTCAGTTCGGTCATGCTGGCTCCGCTCAATCGTGCGTCGGATCGCCGGGATCAGTCGTGGGTGCCGTCATGCATCCAGCGGGCATGCTCGGGCGCGCGTTTCGTCTCGGCCCATTCGTTGAGCATCGCCCATTTCACGTCGTCGAGACGGCGATACATCTCCGGCGTGCCGGTATTGGCCGCCAGCTCCAGGCGATGGCCGTTCGGATCGAAGAAATAGATCGACTTGAACAGCGTGTGGTTGGTCGGTCCGATCACGTCGATGCCGGCGGCTTCCAGCCGCGCCTTGGTCTCTTCGAGGACCGCGACGCTCTCGACCTCGAAGGCGATGTGCTGCACCCAGTCCGGCGTGTTCGGGTCCTTCCCCATCGACGGGCTGTTCGGGATCTCGAAGAACGCCAGGACGTTCCCGGCACCGGCGTCCAGGAAGACGTGCATGTAGGGGTCGGGCTCCTTGGTCGACGGCACCTCGTTCTCGCCGATGGCCAGCACGAAATCCATGTTCAGATGCTTGCCGTACCAATCGACCGTCTCCTTCGCGTCTTTGCAGCGATAGGCGACGTGATGGATCTTTCGCAGGTTCATGATGTCACCCTTCGGTCGGTTGCGGGGCTCAGCCTTGCAGGGCTTCCCACATCTGCTGGTCGCGCTCGGCGGTCCAGATGACGGGGTCGTCGATGCCGGACGCTTCGTCATAGGCCCGCGACACATTGAACGGCAGGCAGTGCTCGTAGATCGCGAAGTCGCCGAACTTCGCGTCCATGGCCTCGCGGGTCGCGGCGAAGGTCTCCTTCAAGGTTCGGCCCTTGGCCACCGACATCTCGGCGACGCCGTAATGGGTCACCACGAAGTCGCGGGTCATCGCCAGGGCCTCGCGCACGGTCTGCTGGCCGTTGAGGGCATCGCCCCGGCCGGGCGCGACCGACTTGGGGTCGAAATCCCGGATGCGGTCCAGGGTCTGCGGCCAGGCGCGAAGATGAGCATCGCCGCAATAGCAGGCCGAGTGGTACTCGACCAGATCGCCGGAGAACATGACCTTCGCGTCCGGCACCCAGGCGACGATGTCGCCGGAGGTATGGCCGGCGCCCAGATGCATCAGCTTCACGTCGCGCTTGCCGAGGCAAAGCGTCATCTCGCCGCCGAACGCCAGCGTCGGCCAGGTCAGACCGGGGATGCTCTCGGCGTCATCGAACAGCCGCGGGAAGCGGCCGTACTCGGAGTCCCAGTCCTGCTGTCCGCGCTCGCCGATCAGCCGCCGGGTCTCTTCCGAGGCGATGATCCCCTGGGGCTGGTAGGCGGACGCGCCGAGCACGCGAACGGCATGGTAGTGCGACAGGATCACATACTTGATCGGCTTGTCGGTGACCGACCGGACCTTCTCGATCACCTGCCCGGCCATGGCCGGTGTCGCCTGTGTATCGAAAACGGCGCAGGCGTCGTCGCCGATGATGATGCCGGTGTTGGGATCGCCTTCCGCCGTGAAGGCGAACAGGTCGGGTCCGATCTCGGTGAACGAGATATGCTTTTCCGTGAGGTCTCCGGTCGAAGCGAATGCCTTCTGTGTCGTCATGACATGCGGCTCCTTGCAGCCTGAGCAGTGAATTCGGTTGGGCACGATCGGTGCCGAGAAAGGTGTCGGGGCACGGCCTGCACTCAGACCGCCAGGAACCCGCCGTCGACCGGCAGGATCGCGCCGTTCACGTAGGACGCCATCGGCGAGGCGAGAAAGAGCACCGGCCCGACCAGCTCCTCCGGTTGTCCGACCCGCCCCAACGGCGTGCGGGTCAGGAAACCGGCAAGCCGTGCCGGGTCCCCGCGCGTGCTCGCGGTCATCTCCGTCTCGATCACCCCCGGCGCGATGGCGTTGACCCGGATGCCGTCGGCCGCGAGGTCGCGCGCGAGGGACTGCGTCAGCAGCTTCACGGCGCCCTTGGACGGCGAATATCCGAGCGTGCCGCCGACCCCGATGAACGACGCGATCGAGGCGATGTTGATGATCGTGCCGCGCGTCTTGCGGAGGGCCGGCAGCCAGGCATGCACGACGTTGAAGACGCCGTTGACGTTGACGTCGAGAACCTGGCGCCAGTTTTCAGGGGCCCGCGGGCTGTCGATCGTCTCGCGAATGATGATCCCGGCATTGTTCACGACGACGTCGGCCGCGCCGACCTCCTGCTCGACCCGGGCGGCGAGCGCGGCGCATGCCGCTGCGTCGGTTACATCCAGGGAATAGGCGTCCGCCTTCGCCCCCTTGGCCCGGATTTCCGCGGCCGTCGCTTCCGCGGTTTCACGCCGGATGTCGGTGACGACGACGCGCGCACCCGCCGCGGCAACGCCCTCGGCGATGGCCTTCCCATTGCCCTGTCCCGCGCCGGTCACGAGGACGACCGCGCCGGCGAGAAGGGTGGGGATGCGATAGGGTCGATCGGTCATCCTGGCCTCCTACGCGTCGGCGAGATGGTTGCCGGCGATGTAGCCGAAGGTGACGGCAGGACCCAGCGTGATGCCGCCGCCCGGATAGTTCCCGCCCATGATGCTGGCCGCATCGTTGCCGGCGGCGTAGAGACCGGGGATCGGTGCGCCGGCGGCATCCAGCACCTGCGCGTTCTCGTTGCACTTCAGCCCGGCAAAGGTGCCGAGGTCGCCGACGTAGAGCCTGACGGCGTAGTACGGCCCTTGCTCGATCGGCGCGACGCACGGGTTGGGCTTGTGGGCCGGATCGCCGAGCGAGCGGTTGTAGGCGGTCGAGCCCTTGTGGAACTCCGGGTCCTCGCCCTTCCGCGCCGGGGTATTGAACGCCGCCACCGTCTTTTCCAGCTGGCCGGCGTCGGCGCCGATCTGGCGCGCGAGGTCGGCCAGGGTCTCGCCGCGGATCAGATAGCCGTTCCGGATATGATGCTCGTAAGGCACCGGGGCCGGCTTGGCATAGCCGAGGCCGTATTTGCGGAAGGCGCGGTGGTCGGTCAGGAACCAAGCGGCGAGTTCTCCGCCTTCCTCCTCGCAGCGCTTCACCATGGCCTGGCAGAAGTCGTGGTAGGACTGCGCCTCGTTCACGAACCGCCGGCCCGACCGGGTGATCGCGATGACGCCGGGTTTCGAGCGATCGACGAAATGCGGGAAGGTCCCGAGCGTGCCGTCGCCGCGCCGCGGCCGGGAGATCGGCACCCAGGCGGCCGAGTTGGGCAGGTCGGTGTTCACCACCGCCCCCACGGCTTCGCCCAGCCGCAGACCGTCGCCGGTGTTGCCTGGCGGCGCCGGCGAGACGTGCTCGTGTCCGCTCGGCGCGTGCGGCATCAGTTCCTTGCGCCTGACCGCGTCCTGCGGGAAGCCGCCGGCCGCCAGGACGACGCCTTTCGCGGTACGCACTTCGACCCGGCCCTCCGGCGCATCGACGATGGCGCCTGTGACGCGGCCGCCTGCGTCATGGATGAGCTCGCGAACCGGTGCACTGGTCCAGATCGGCACGCCCTTGTCGAAGCAGGACTTCGCCAGCCGCCCGACCAGCGCATTGCCGTTCATCAGCCGCATGCTGCGGCCGTGAAACACCTTGTCGCGGGTGAACTTCGCCAGCAGCACGCCGACATAGCCGGCGGAGACGGGCGAGCGCATGACGTTGAAGAAGTGCAGCAGCTCCTTGCCGGTCCCGATCATCAGGCCGAGAAAAGTGATCTCCCACAACGGCGGGCGCAGGCGCTTGATCTCCTTGCCGAGCTGCCGGCCGTCGAAGGGCTGCGCGACGATCGATCGCCCTCCCGGCATGCCGCCCGGCGCGTCGGGGTGGTAGTCGGCGAAGGTGGGGCCGAGGTCGAACCTTAGCGCCGTCCGGGTCTCGAAGAACTCGACGGCTTTGGGTCCGGCCTCCAGGAAGGCGTCGACCCGCGCCGAATCGAACTGGTTCCCCGTTTCGTGCTGCAGGTACCGGCGCGCGTTTTCCGCGCTGTCCTCGACCCCCGCACGCTTCGCGGGACCATTGCAGGGAATCCACATCCAGCCGCCGGATCGCGCCGTCGTGCCGCCGAACACCGGCTCCTTCTCGACGACGAGGACCTTGAGACCGCGATGCGCAGCGGTTACCGCCGACGCGAGGCCGCCCGCGCCCGAGCCGACAACCAGGACATCGCATTCGTATGTGCTTTGGACCGACATCTCTTAAAGCTCTCTCGTAATCGTGGCGGCGGATCAGACCACTTCGTGGGTTTCGACCAGGAAGGTCGAGATTTCGGCGATGAACTCGGTCGCATGGGTCATCAGGGTCTTGCCTGCATCCGACGCGAACGCCGCATCGAGGCTGTCGGAGTCCTCGAACCAGAGCTCGACGATGCCGTCGATCGGCAGTTCCTCATACGTCGCGGGCCGGCCGCGGCCATGCGAGCGATCGAAAATCAGGTTCTGGGTATAGCCCTTCACCTGGGGCAGCCGCTTCACCAGGAACGAATGGACGTCGAGCCATTCGGCCTTGAACTGTTCGGCGCTGACGTCCGGCCGTCGCTTCAGCGTCGACATGCGCTTGATCAGCGGCACCCCGGCCGGCGTCGGGATGACGACGTGCTGGAGCGCGGTGATGAGCTCGAGCTCGCCGATGAAGCGCGCTTCGTCCGCCCCCAGCTGCTGGACGTGATCGGTGGCGAACGCGGCGGCCATCGCCGGCATGTCGTCGAACCACAGTTCCGAGAAACCGTCGAAGTCGTCGCTGCCGCGCGTATAGCTGATGGCGCGCTGTGCCCGGTCGACGACATGGTTCTGGTGATAGCGCCTGAGGCCCGGGAGCTTCGCCGCCAGCGGGCCGTGCGAGTCGCGCCAATGCGCCCGGAACGCGTCGGTGGTGAGATCCGGGCGCTTCCGGAGCAGTCCCATCCTTACGATCACGTCACGCCTCCCTCCGTTCGAAGCTTGTTGCGGGTTGTCTATCATCGCGTTCGCTATTATGCAATGAATTCGATTATAGCGAATAATTGGTCGGCCTCGGGCCACCCGCTATGCTCGAAACGGAGGTGCTGAGAATGGCGAACGACCAACGGGGCATTCAGTCGGTGGAGGTCGGCGGGCAGCTCTTGAAAGCGCTCGCCGAAGCGGATGCGCCGATGATGCTGCGTGACCTCGCCAAGGATGCCGGCATGACCGCCGCCAAGGCTCATCCCTACCTCGTCAGCTTCATGCGGATCGGCATGGTGGAGCAGGACAAGGCCAGTGGGCGCTACGAGCTCGGACCGCTGGCGATGCAGATCGGACTGGCCAGCATGCGCCGCCTCGCGCCGGTCCGTGTCGCCGCCGGGCTCGTCAGCGAGATGGTCGCCCGCATCGGCCAGACCGTGGCGCTGTCCGTGTGGGGCAATCATGGGCCGACCGTGGTGCGGATCGAGGAAGGGGTCAGCGCGGTGCACGTCAACATGCGGGTCGGCAGCGTGATGTCCCTGCTCGGCACCGCGACCGGCCGCGTCTACGCGGCATTCCTGCCGCCGAAGATGATCGAGGCCTTCCTCGAATCCGGCGTCGGGGGGGCGAGCGTCGGCGACGAGTCCGTCAGGGACATGGGAAGCGAGCAGATCAAGGCGGCTGTCGCCGAGGTCCGCGAACGCGGGTTGGCCCGCGCGGTCGAGCGACCGATCCCCGGCGTCAACGCCTTCAGCGCGCCCGTCTTCGATCAGGCCGGATCGATCGTCCTCGCCATCACCGCCATCGGGCCGTCGGGGACCTTCGACCCCGCCTGGGACGGGCCGATCGCGCGGGAACTGCTCGACTGCGCCCGAACCGCCTCGACGCGGCTCGGCTATTCGCCGCGAACGTCACAGCAGGTCGCTTGAGCGCGCGGACTTCCGGCGACGGCAGCGGCGTAGGGCGATCCAACCCGCCATCCAGGGCTTCGGATGCAGGCACACGGGCGGACGCGCGTAGCGGACCCTCAGATCACGCCGAGGGCCTTGGCTCGGTCATAGGTACGCTTCGCCGAGAGATAACCCGGCACCTCGACAAGATCGCCGTCTACCAGCGCTCGCGGCTCGCCCTTCGCCCGCGCCACTTCGAACGCCTCGATGATCCGTACCGCGAGCGCGACGGATTCGGCACTCGGTGTGAGCACCCGGTTGATCGCCGCCGCATGCCCCGGCTGCACGGCGCTCTTCGCCGGATATCCCAGGCGCCTGCCACGCTCGGTATCGGCGACGACACCGTCCACGTCTTCCCAGGTGTAGGGGGCGTCGATCGGCAGGACGCCCGCCGCCCGGCACTCCACGAGAAAGCGCTGACGCGCGTAGTCGAGCTCGGCACCGTCGCGGCCGCGCCCCGCCCCGAGATCCTTGGCCAGATCCTCCGAGGCCAGGAGGGCGGCCGCCACCCGAGGACTGGCCGAGAGGATTTCGCCGGCGCGCACCAGACCTGCCGCCGTCTCGATGTTCGGCACCAGCCGCGTCCGGCCACGCTCGATACCCAGCAGCGCCTCATGCGCGGTCACCGCCGCGTCCAAAGCGAAAATCTCGTCGCGCGAAGCGACCATCGGAAGCAGGACCAGATCCGGCCGTCCGACCATCACCGCCGCGAGGTCGTGATGCCCCTCGCCGTCGAGCCTGTTGACGCGCACCGCGCTGACGCAGCCTGCGTTCCTCCAGGCGGCATACACGTCGCCCGCCAGCGACCGCGCCGCCGGTCGCAGCGGCGGCGGCGTGAAGTCCTCGAGTTCCTGGATCAGCACGTCGGCACCGCTCTCCGGCGCCGCCATCAGGACGTCCCTGTCAGTACCCGGGAGGAACAGCCAACTCCGGCATAGCTCGATCGCTCTCATCGGCAGCGAGTCCCAGCCCCTCCGAACAATCGCGCGATGGCCGCAAAAAATATAATTAAAACAATTTCTTACTGGCGGAGGGAGGGGGATTCGAACCCCCGATACGAGTTGACCCCGTATAACGGTTTAGCAAACCGCCGCCTTCAGCCTCTCGGCCATCCCTCCGCGGACGGCCCGCGGAGCGGGTCGCCGAAGCCGCTTTCTACCTGCGGCGGCGCGGGAGGTCAATGCGGGCCGGTGGCCGTTCGCGGCAGCGATCCCGCGCGGGCCGGATCGGCACCCCAGGGGGCCGCTTCAGCCGTCGATCAGGGCGTGGACACGGTCGCGCATCCACGGGACGACCTCCGCTTCGAACCACGGGTTGCGCTTGAGCCAGCCCTGGTTCCGGGGCGAGGGATGCGGGGTCGGGACGAAGCGCGGCAGATAGTCTCGCCACCCCCGCACGGTCTCGGTCACCGAGGCCTTGCGGCGGTCGCCGAGATAGTAGGCCTGGGCATAGACTCCGACCAGCAGCACGAGTTCCAAGGCCGGCAGGTGTTCGGCGATGCGCGGATGCCAGGCCGGCGCGCATTCGGGACGCGGCGGAAGGTCGCCGCCGGGCCCCTTGCCCGGATAGCAGAAGCCCGCCGGAACGATGGCGATGCGGCTTTCGTCGTAGAAGCGCTCGCGGTCGAGATCGAGCCAGCGGCGAAGACGGTCGCCCGACGGGTCGTTCCACGGGATGCCGGTCGCCTGCACCCGCGTTCCCGGTGCCTGACCGACGATCATAACCCGGGCGGTCGAGGCCGCCCTGAGCACCGGGCGCGGCGGAAATGGGAGATGCGCCGCGCAGCGGTCGCAAGCGCGAATCTCCGCGAGCAGGGCTTCGAGGGTCTGGGCTCCCATACCCGGAGTGTCGGGTTGAGCCGCCGCGCCTCCGCGTCTCTGGTCCTCCCCCGCCGGGAGAGGCGGCGCGGGCGACGACGCCTGCGCTACGCTCTCTCCGTCCGAAGACGGATGAGGAGGAGGTGTTTCTACCGCGTCGTGCGCTCCGCTCAGCCTTCCATCCCTTCGCCGGCCATCATGAAGCCCATATGCTGCTCGACCTGGGCGAGGCCGCCTTCGCCGGCCTGCCAGGTGACATTCCCGTCGCCGTCGGCGTCGCAGCCGTTCTGGATGCAGCCGATCAGCTTCTGGGCGTTCTCGGCCATCACTGCCGCCGAGTCGGCCGAGTCGGCATCCTGGATCTTCTGCATGAGGTCGGCGACTTGGCTGCCCCATTCGACGACGTCGGTCGCACTCGTCGACACATGCTCGGCATGCGTCTTGACGTTGTCGCTGGCGCCGTCCGAGCTCGCCGCGTAGCCGACATGGGCGACGATGCCCTTCGCCGCCTTGATCAGGCCATAGCCGTCGCCCGGCCCCTGGTCGATCTTGCTCGGATCGACAGCGTGCAGGACATGGCCGGCATGCAGCTTGATCGAGTCGAGATTGCCCGGGTCGGAGAGGGCAAAGCCGATATGGTCGGCCGCGACCTGGGCCTCCGCCTTCGCCTCGGGCAGCAGCCCCACCTTGTCGGGGGTATCCTTCCAGCCGGTCATGATATGGCCGATATGGGCGTGCGACATCTCCTCGGCTGCCGCCGGCGCCGCGACGGCGGCGGCCAGCACGGCGGCGGCGATCACGGAACGGACTTTCATGGTGTCTCTCCCTTGCCATTGTTGGACGGCACGGGCGCGTGACCGGACGGCCTGCGCCGGTGCATGGACCAGTACTTAGGTCCAAGCCGGCGCAAGGCGAGGCATGAGAGGTTCGCGCACCGCTCAGGCGGCGGCGAAGGCGACCTCGGCTTCCATGGTCAGCCAGCCCTCATGGTCCAAAGCCCACAGCCGGGCACCGTCGCCTTCCGGCCGGCCGGCGACCGTAAGCGGACGGTTGGCGAACACCGGGCGCTTGGCGCGGAAGGCGAAGCGGGCGATCGAGCGATCCGGCACCGAACGGCGGGCCAGATCGAGCAGCAGCGTCGCCGTCAGCGGTCCGTGAACGATAAGGTCGGGGTAGCCCTCGACCTGGGTGACATAGGGATAGTCGTAATGGATGCGGTGGCCGTTGAAGGTAAGCGCCGAATAGCGGAACAGCATCACCGGATCGGGGGTCAGCATCCGCTGCCACACCGGTTCGGCCGGTGCCGCCTCACCGCGGCCGAGCGCGGCACCCGGTGCCGCCGCTTCCCGATAGACGATGTGCTGATCGTCGGTCAGCGCCACGCCGGCACCGCCGGTGATGGTGTGACGAACGGTGACGAAGACGAGCGGACCGGTCCGACCAGTCTTCTGCTCGACGGCCATCACCTCAGACCGCCGCGCCGCCGCTTCGCCGATCCGGAGCGGCTGATGGAAGGTAAAGGTGCCCGACGCATACATCCGCCTCGGCAACGGAACCGGCGGCAGGAATCCGCCCCGCGCCGGATGACCGTCCGGCCCCAGGGCCGACTGCAGCGCGGCGGGATTAAAAAAGGCCAAATGCCAGCCGGGCGGCAGCGGATCGCCCGCCTGCGGTGCATGCTCCCAGTCGAGCGTCGCCGCCATGCCCTCCGCGACCCGCGGGCTGATCGTGTCGCGGGCGGTTTCGGAGCTGCCGATCCAGTCTTCGAGATTGGGGGCGGCCTCGCTCATGCCGCGAACTCCTTCCGGATCGCTTCGGTGTGCTCGCCAAGCTTCGGTACGGGGCGGTAGGTGACGCTTTCGCCAACGATCCTGGGCGGCGGTGCGATCACCTCGACCGGCCCGGCCGGCGCGTCGTAGGTGACCCGGCGAAGCTGCGGATGCTGCGCGAGATCGGACACTTCATTCAGCGCCCCGCAGGCGATATCGGTTTCGACCAGCCGCGTCATCAGCGTCTTCCGGTCGTAGCGGGCGAAGACCTCGGCGATGATCGCGTCGAGCACCTGCCGGTTCTCGACCCGCCGCGACGGGCGGTCGAAGCGCGGATCGGCGGTAAGCTCGGGCTGCTCCAGCACGTCGCGGCAGAGCTTGGCCCATTCGCGCTCGTTCTGGATCGAGATCACCACCTGCTTGCCGTCGCTGGTCGGGAACGCCCCGTAAGGCGCGAGGCTGGGATGGCTCAGGCCCACGCGCTTCGGCGCCGCGCCGCGATAGGCATGGTAGAGGTAGGGGACGTTCATCCAGTCGGCCATGCCGTCGAACAGCGATACCTGGATGCCGGAACCCTCCCCCGTGCGCTCCCGGTTGTAGAGAGCCTGCAGGATCGCCGCGAAAGCGTTCATGCCGGCGGCGATATCGCAAACCGAAACGCCGACCCGGCCGGGCGCATCCGGGTTGCCGGTTACGGCGCACAAGCCCGTCTCAGCCTGCACCAGCAGGTCGTAGGCCTTCATGTCGCGATAGGGCCCGTCCTCGCCGTAACCGCTGACGTCGCAGGTGATAAGGCGCGGATAGCGCTTCCGCAGGTCGTCCGAGCCGAAGCCCGCCCGTGCGGCGGCGCCCGGCTTGAGGTTCTGGATAAAGACATCGGCCTTGGCGAGGACCCGCTCCAGCAGCGCCGCGTCCTCGGGCTGCTTGATGTCGAGGGTGAGCGACTCCTTGCCGCGGTTCAGCCACACGAAATAGGCGCTGTCGCCGTTCACCGCCTCGTCGTAGTAGCGGGCGAAATCGCCCTCGCCGCGCTCGATCTTGATGACCCGCGCGCCGCCGTCAGCGAGACGGGACGAGCACAAGGGCGCTGCAACCGCCTGCTCCAGCGCCACCACCAGCAAACCTTCCAAGGGGAGCATCAGTAGGACCTCGGCATGCCCAGCACGTGCTGGCCGATATAGGCGAGAATCATGTTGGTCGAGATCGGCGCCACCTGATAGAGCCGCGCCTCCCGGAACTTGCGCTCGATGTCGTATTCCTCGGCGAAGCCGAAGCCGCCATGGGTCTGGATGCAGGTATCCGCCGCCGACCATGACGCTTCCGACGCGAGAAGCTTCGCCATGTTGGCTTCCGGGCCGCAGGGCTTGCCGGCCTCGAACAGCGCGATCGCCTTCCGGGTCATCAGGTCGGCCGCCTCGCTCGCCGCATAGGCGCGGGCGATCGGGAACTGGATGCCCTGGTTCTGGCCGATGGGGCGGCCGAACACCACCCGCTCCTTGGCGTAGGCGCTGGCCCGGTCGACGAAGAAGCGGGCGTCGCCGATCGATTCCGCGGCGATCAGGATGCGCTCGGCGTTCATGCCGTCGAGGATGTAGGAGAACCCCTGCCCCTCCGCGCCGATCAGGTTCTCGGCCGGCACCTTCAGCCCGTCGAAGAACAGCTCGGTCGTCGCGTGATTGAGCATGGTGCGGATCGGGCGGATGGTGAGGCCGTTCCCCACCGCCTCGCGCATGTCGACCAGGAAGGTCGAAAGCCCCTCTCGGCGCGAGCGCACCTGATCCTTAGGCGTGGTGCGGGCCAGCAGCAGCAGCAGGTCGGAATGCTCGGCGCGGCTGATCCACACCTTCTGGCCATTGACGACGTAGTGGTCGCCGTCCCTGGTCGCGGTGGTGCGGAGCTGGGTGGTGTCCGACCCCGTGGTCGGCTCGGTCACGCCGAAGGCCTGCATCCTGAGTTCGCCCGATGCGATACCCGGCAGATAGGCCTTCTTCTGTTCCGGCGAGCCGTGCCGGAGCAGCGTCCCCATCGTGTACATCTGCGCGTGGCAGGCGGCACCGTTGCCGCCGCTGCGGTGGATCTCCTCGAGAATCGCCGCCGCGGCGCCGATCGGCAGGCCGCTGCCGCCGTAATCCTCGGGGATCAGGGCGGAGAGAAACCCGGCTTCGGTCAGTGCCTTCACGAAGTCGGCGGGATAGGCGCGCTCGCGGTCGAGCGCCCGCCAGTATTCGCCGGGAAAGTCCGCGCACAGCGCCCGGACCGATTCCCGAATTTCGGGATAGGTTTCGCCGAGCGGCAGGCTGGGTTGGTCGAATTCGTCGGAATGGCTCATGCCGCGACTGTATAGAGGAGCCGGGCGCGGCTGCAAATATCCGCAGGACGCATGACGGCCTGCGACATGGTTCTTCCGTCGTCATTGCGAGCCGAAAACGAAGCAATCCAGAACCGGCCTCCGGATTGCCGCGTCGCTGCGCTTTTCGCAATGACAGCAGGAAAGGCTATCGGGCGTTCACTCCCTCCGTCGCCACAGGCGGTTGCGAAGAACCCGCCACCAATGGTGCGCCCAGATGCGGGCGACGTCGGCCTGGAGCAAGGGGAAGCGCCGCGGTTCGAGCTCGATGCCGACCTGGAGGATGGTCTCGCCGTCGAGGGCGCGGACGATCAGCTCGACGTCGCCGAGCTTCAGGCGGTCGCCCGCCTCGATACGGCCGCGAAGATGGCGGCGCAGGAAGTCGCTCAGCGTCAGCGCCTGCTCCGGCGGCGGGATCGGAAGGTCGTACATGCGGGCGAGATCGCCGGTCAGCGTCTCGCCGCCAAAGGTGAACTCGCCGAACACCGCTTCGTCGCGGCCGCTGGGGTCCTTGCGCGGCGCCGATCCGAACAGCCGGTCGAGCGCCCCCATCCGCTCGGCAGGCGCCACGACGACGACATAGTCGCCCGCGGCAAGCCTCGGCGCATCGGAGGGGAGCCGCATGACCCCGTCGCGGATGACGGCGACGATCTCGACGTCGTCCTCCAGCCGCATGTCGCCCGGCAGCCAGCCGACGGCGGCGCTCGTCTCCTGAACGACGAAAGCGGAAAGGTCGCGCTCGGCCTCCGCCGGTAGATCGACGTCGAAGCGCTGGGCCGGCCGCGGTGCCGGCGGCAGAGCGAGGTTGAGCTGGCGGGCGGCCAAGTTGACGGTCCACCCCTGAACGACCAGCGATGTCAGGACGACGACGAAGGCGATCTCGAAATAGGCGTCGGCATTGGGGAGGCCGGCCAGCACCGGTACGGTCCCGAGAAAGATCGGTACCGCGCCCCGCAGACCCACCCATCCCAGGAACGTCTTTTCCCGCCAGTTGAAGCCGAAGGGCGCCGTGCAGAGCAGCACCGCCACCGGGCGGGCGACGAGGATCAGGAAGGCGGCAAGCGCGAGCGAGGGCAGGACGGTCGGAATCAGATTCGTCGGCGTCACCAGCAGACCCAGCATCAGGAACATGCCGATCTGGCTCAGCCAGGCGAGACCGTCCTGGAAGCGGTCGATGACCAGCGTCGCCCGGTGCCGTCGGTTGCCGAGCACCACGCCGGCCAGATAGACGGCAAGGAACCCGCTGGCGCCGACCGACTGAGCGACGCCGAAGACGACCAACGCGCCGGAAAGGGCGAGAATCGGGTAGAGACCGGTCGCGAGGTTGAGCGCGTTGATGAGCCGGACCAAGGCCAGGCCCCCCACCACTCCAAACACGGCACCGCCCGCTATCTGCATCAGAAAGGCACCGACCAGACCGGGCAGCGCATTCGTGGAGAAGTTCGGCGGGCCCGCTTCGATCAAGGCCACGCAGGTGACGGTGAGAAACACCGCCATCGGGTCGTTGACGCCGGACTCGGTTTCGAGCGTCGCCCGCACACGCTTGACGAGATTGGTGCCCCCGGCCCCAAGCAGAAAGAAGACCGCCGCCGCGTCGGTGGAGGCGACGATCGATCCGACCAGCATTCCTTCGAGCCAGCTCAGCGAAAACAGCAGAGCGGCCATCGCGCCGGTCAGCGCGGCCGTAAGCACGACGCCGACAGTGGCCAGCAGCAGGGCGGGCCATGACGCCAGCGCGAGGGTGCTGCGATGCGTGCGAAGGCCGCCATCGAACAGAACCACCGCCAGAGCGATGGCGCCGAGCGTGTAGGCGATCTGAAAATTGTCGAAATCGAGGCCGCCGGGGCCGTCCTCCCCTGCGAGCATGCCAAGCCCGAGGAAGACGAGCAGCAGCGGCGCGCCAATCCGTGACGAGATGAGGCCGGCGAAAATGCTGATGAAGACGAGGCCGGCGCCGATAAGGACGAGTTGATTGGCGAATTCTATCGGCCCTGCCCCCCTACTCGCCCCTGCTACGTCTGCCCGGCTCCACGCCCGCTCAGCAGCCTTTCACCACCGTCCTGGTACACAACGTAAAAACGGGCCGGAAATCCGGCCCGTTCGCAACCAGCGATGCGTGCTCTCAAACGAAGATGTCGAGCACCGCTCCCCGCTGAAAGCCGGTCCGGGTCTCTGCCGAGAACTGGCTCTGCGCGACGGAATCATCTTCCTCGGCGGCGGCGGCACGCACCACCGTCGGCGGTTGCTCCCCCGCGGCACTGGTACGGCTACGCTCTTCCGTGCGCTGAACACCGCTCGCACGGTCGTCGTAATTCCGCTGCTCCTGCACCCGCTGCGCACCGATCGGCGACTGCTGACCGGTAAACGGCGAAATGTTGGAGAACGCCGCTGTCGCGTTCGCTTGATTGATCTCGGCCATTGCCAGCACTCCAGACTTCTGTCCACCGATATGTATAGGTGCGGCGATGCAATTTTTCAACCACGACCGCATCGTTTGCCGGACAGCGCCAACGGCAGATATTGCCGCCTCTTCCCTCGGCAGAACTTGCCGCACCGGTAAGGTCTCTGCCGGGTCCCGCGGATGCCATGGCTTCGTCAGGCCCTGTTTTCCGCCGCTGCGCGCCATCACGGCTGCTGGCCCGACATTTGCTGATCCACGGCACGAACCGCGTCAGGGGATCACTGATGGACACCGTTGCCGCCACACAAGCTCAGTCGACGACGAACCGGCCGCATGCCGGGGTCGCCGCGCCCGATAGCGCGCAAGGGATGTCTTTCCTCGACCTCCTGTTCGCAGCGCAATCGGATGCCGACGGGACTCCGTTCTCCGGCATGTTCGCGTCCGACGGCTCGATCGAGACCCAAAAGACGATCTCGGGACTCGATCCGCGCGGCGGCGACGGCATGCCCGCCGCGCACTTCCTCGACATGCTGCTCCAGGGTGCGTCGCCGATGGCGGTGGCCGCCGGCCTGACCGCTCAGAACGGCGCCGGGACAGCCAGCGTCGGCGTAACCGATCCCGCCGTGACCGCCGCCGCGGAAACCGCGACGGCACCGGCCGCCGGCACGACCACGGCCGTAAACCCCGCTGCCGGTCAAACGACGTCCGCCGGCACTGCCGCCGGACTTGGCACCAGCACCAGCACCAGCACCGGGAAGACGACCGGCGGAACCGGGACGGCGACAGGCAATGCTCAGGCCGGCGTTCAGGCCACCGGGGCCGAAGGGAAGCCGGGAGACACCTCCCCGTCGAATGCCGCAAAAGCCGCGGGGACGGAAGGTCAGGCGTCGCAGACTCCGGTGCAGCAAGCGGCTGCGGCCGCCGAGACCGCTATCGTCCAAGCCGGTGGCGCCATACCGTCCCTGCCTGCCGGGACCGACGGCACCACGACCGAAGCCGGCGTCAGCGTCGCAGCGATCGCCGCCGGAACGACCGTGAACCGACCGGCCGGAAACGGCGCCAGCACCGCTTCGACGGCATCGAACACCCCGTCGTCGAAGTCCGGAAACAACAACGCCGGCTCCGCGACGGCCGGACAGAGCGACCCCGCCAAAGGAGCCAGCGCAGCCGGGCTTCGTGCACCCGAAGCGCCGGCGCTCGACCGGCCGCAGGCGGGAACGGACTATGCCGCGCTGGCTCGCGCCGATCAGGCCGCGTTCGCCAATGCGGAAGACGCGCGGCAGGCCGATGCCGGCAGCGACTTCGACCGCCTGGTCCAGGGAACTCACGCGGGCGACGCCGGCCGCGGCGCACTCGGCGGGCCGCCGACGGTGAGCGGCGCAGCGACCCCGAGAGCAGTACACATCCCGGTTCCGCCGGTGAACCAGGTCGCCGTCCAGATCGCGACCGCGGCGAAGAACGGCATCGATCGGATCAGCCTGCAGCTCGACCCGGCGGAATTGGGCCGGATCGACGTCAGCCTGGATATTGCCGACGACGGCCATGTGACCGCCCGTGTGACCGCCGACAGACCGGAGACCCTCGACATGCTGCAGCGGGATGCGCGCGGCCTGGAAAAGGCTCTGCAGGACGCCGGGCTCAAGATGGACGGCAACGGCTTGAGCTTCGATCTCCGCGAGCAGGCGGAGCAGCAACCGTCCTTCGCTGAACACACCGGCCGCGGGCCGTCGAGATCCGCTGAAGACGGAGTCGTCACGGCCGATGCCGGCGCCGTCGACGCCGCCTACCAGTATCTCGACGCCAACCGCGCCCTCGACATCCGCGTCTGACAGGAGTGATCCATGGCCGACGTCTCAGCCATCACCGGACAGACCGCCTCTCCGACCGAGAACGCTCGGACGCGCCTGGCCGACAACTTCGACAACTTCCTGACGCTGCTGACGACCCAGCTTCAGAACCAGGACCCCCTGGCACCGATGGATTCGAACGAGTTCACCAACCAGCTCGTGTCCTTCGCCGAGGTCGAACAGTCGCTCAACACCAATTCCCAGCTGGAACAGCTGGTCAACATCCAGAAGACGGGACGGGCCGCGGGCGCGGTCGGATTCCTGGGCACGACGATCCAGGCCGATGGCGACAAGCTCGTTCTCAACGACGGGTACGGCGAGGCGCGCTATTCGCTGACCGGCGTCGCCAACAGCACCGTCATCAAGATCTACAACAGCAAGGGCGAACTCGTCCTCGAGACCGAGGGCGACCGCTCGAGCGGCGAACATACGTTCCTGTGGGACGGCCGCGACAACCAAGGGAACTATGCCGGTGACGGCGTCTACCAGATCGACGTCATCGCCAAGGACACCAAGGGCGAGTCGCTGCCGGTGACGACCTCCACGGTCGGGACGGTGACCGGAATCCGGCAGGACGGAGAGAACGTGCTGCTGTTCATCGACGGGATCGGTGTGCCGCTCGATGACGTGAAGTCGATCGACGCCCCGTTCTTCGTTGCCGGCCCAGGCTATGCCGACGGAGAGGACGGAGAGAGCGAGACGCCCGCTTCGGACGACGAGGCGGAAACGGCGGCTTCGGACGAGGAGTCCGACACCGCCACCTGAGTATCCGAAAGACTTGAGTACGTTGTGGAGGAGAAGGCGGTCGAAGAAGTCGGTCCGCATCGAGACAGCAAGAAGAAACAAACCGACTTTGGCTATTCGAGCCGCATGAGGAGCTTCCGATGAGTCTTTACGGCGCATTGTTTACCGGCGTGACCGGTTTGACAGCCCAAACACAGTCCATCGCCATGATCTCGGACAATCTGGCGAACGTGAACACGATCGGCTTCAAGGGGAACGTGGCGCGCTTCGCGACGCTGGTGACCCAGAGCGGCACGGTCGATACCTTCAGCCCCGGCGGCGTGCGTTCGCGCCCGTTCGCCCGTATCGCCGAGCAGGGAACGATCTCGGCGACCACGTCGAACACCGACATCGCCATCTCCGGCAACGGCTTCTTCGTCGTGAACAGCCGTGCCGATGGAAGCGGCGAGCCGCTTTATACCCGCGCGGGCTCCTTCACCCAGGATGCCACCGGCAATCTGGTGAACACCGCAGGCCTGTTCCTCCAGGGCTGGCCGCTTGATTCCGCCGGCAATCTACCCGCCTCTCAGGAAGACCTGACCAGCATCGAGACGGTCAACGTCGCTGAGGTCAGCGGCCAGGCGGCGGAGACGACCCAGGTCGATCTCGGCATGAACCTCAACGCCAGCCTGACGACGTCGACGGCGGCCTATAGCGTGGGCGACATGCAAGCCGGCACCGTCACGCCGGACTTCACGCGGGACTTCGTCATTTTCGACTCGCTCGGCAGCGCTCATGACGTCACCGTAGCGTTCCTGAAGCAGGATCCCGGCGGGGCCAACAATACCTGGCAGGTGGAAGTCTTCCACAACGGCGGCGACGTTGCCCCCGGCAACGAGTTGATCGACTCCGGAACGCTGGTCTTCAACGGCGATGCATCCATCGACGGCGCGAACAGCACGCTCGGAAGCTTGGATCCGACGACCGGCGAACTGGTTTCGACCCTTACCATTCCGTGGAACAATGGCGCGAATCCCGGCTCGGTGGAGCTGGACTGGGGTACCGACGGCCTTGCCGACGGTCTTACACAGTTCGATTCCGACTTCGATGTGAACTTCGTCAACCAGAATGGTGCCGAAGTCGGCCGACTGAACAATGTCAGCATCGACGACGAAGGCTTCGTCATCGCCTCGTTCAACAACGGCACCACCAAGCGGCTCTACAAGCTGCCGTTGTCGGTGTTCGCGAACCCCTCGGGCCTGGAAGCCCGCAGCGGCAACGCCTATGCCCAGACCGACCGCTCCGGCGAGTTCAACCTGCGCGAAGCCGGAACCGGTGGCTCGGGATCAGTCGTGTCGACCGCTTTGGAGCAGTCGAATATCGACATCGCCAAGGAGTTCACCGACATGATCACCACCCAGCGGGCCTACTCGGCCAATACGCGGGTGATCAGCACTGTCGACGACATGCTGGACGAGTTGATCCGCGTCAAGCGGTAAGCCGACCAGCTCCTCATAAGGCTCTTCGCGCCCGGCGGGAATCCTCCACATCCCGCCGGGTGCTTTTCCGCATGCCCCTTCCCCTCGGGGCCCCGCGGACTAGGCAATTTTTGCCGAGCATTAACCTTTTGTTCATATCCTCGCTCTAGACAGCGTTTGAGCGGACGATGGTGGCTGCCTGAGCGGTCGTTGAGGCCATCGAGGGATGGCGCTACGAAGATGGTTCATCCATTTTTTTAAATAGCGCCTCGAATTTATTCTGATTTCGTAGCAGAATCGCTCTGGGCGACCAATCGTCGTACCGCCGAATCGGTCCGTGAGGGGATGAACCGTGAACGGCCTGTTGAATTCGCTCCGTGGTCTGGGCGCACTGCGTCTCGCAGCGATGGCGGGCGTCGCCGCCGTGCTGGTGGGTGCGCTGCTGTACCTGACCACGCGATTGACGAGCCCCGAGTTCGCGCTTCTTTACGGCGATCTGTCGCCCCAGGACAGCGCGCAGATCATCGCGCAGCTGGAAGGTTCGGGCGTACCCTACACCGTGCGCGGCGACGGCTCTCAGATCCTGGTGCCGAGCGATCAGGTCGGCGAGGTGCGGATCCGCATGGCGGGCCAGGGCCTGCCGTCGGGCGGCTCGGTCGGCTATGAGATATTCGACAACCCGGAAGGCTTCGGCACGACGAGCTTCGTGCAGAACGTCAACCTGCTGCGGGCTCTGGAAGGCGAACTCGCGCGCACCATCGGCGCTTTCGCCAACGTCAGCAAGGCGCGGGTCCACCTGGTCCTGCCACGCCGCGAAATATTCCAGCGCAATCCGACCGAGCCGACGGCATCGGTCTTCGTCCAGATGCGCGGCGCCGGCCGGCTCGGTCGCGACGAGGTCGCCGCCGTCCAGCATCTCGTCGCCGCAGCGGTCCCCGGCCTTCAGGCAGAACGCGTCGCCGTGGTCGACGGCCGCGGCACCCTGGTTGCGGGCGGGGACGAGAACCCCGACACGAGCGGCGCGATCGCTTCGCGCGCCGACGAATTCCGGCGCGGCGTCGAGAACCGTCTAAAAGCGACCATCGTCGACCTGCTGGAAAGCTCGGTCGGTTACGGCAAGGTACGAGCCGAGGTCGCTGCGGAGATCGACTTCGACCGCGTGACGGTCACCTCCGAGACCTTCGATCCCGACAGTCAGGTCGTTCGCTCGTCCCAGACGGTCGAAGAGGCGGAGAACAGCGCCGAACGCGCCAACAACGTCAGCGTCGCCAACAATCTTCCCGACGCGTCGCCGTCCCAGGGCGGCACGCAGAGCAATTCCTCGCGAACCGAGGAAACGACGAATTTCGAGATTTCGAAGATCGTCCGCAACCAGGTCCAGGAGGTCGGGGACATCGAACGGCTTTCCGTCGCGGTTCTGGTGGACGGCACCTATTCCACCGACGCGGACGGCAACCGGCAATATCAGCCGCGAAGCGACGACGAGCTGGAACGCCTTGCGACCCTCGTCCGCTCGGCCATCGGCTTCAACGCCGACCGCGGCGATCGGGTCGAGGTCGTGAACATGCAGTTTGCGCCGATGACCGAGCCGGAGGGGTTCGAAGCGCCCTTCCTTGGCCTGAGCAAGGCGGATTACTTCAAGATCGCCGAGATCATCGTCCTCGCCCTGGTCTCGATCCTGGTCATCCTGCTCGTGCTTCGGCCGCTGGTGAGCCGGGTCTTCACCCTGTCTGCGGGCGAGGCCGCGGCGGCAGGAGCCGGCGCCGGCGGCGGTACCGCCGCGATCGGCGGTCCGGCTGGCGACGGTGTTTCCGGTTACCTTCCCGGCGGCGGCGGTGGTGGTGGCGCCGGCGGTGGCAGCGGCATGGACGAAGAGATCGCGATGGTCGACATGGACCGGGTCGAAGGCCGCGTGCAGGCGTCGACCATCAAGAAGCTCGCCGAGATCGTCGACAAGCATCCGGACGAGGCGTTGGGCATCCTGCGGGCCTGGATGGCCGACAGCGGCTCTTAAGGGGGGAGCGGATCAATGGCGCGTCGCGTTGCCGACTATCGCACGCTGAGCGGACCGCAGAAGGCGGGGATCATCATGCTGTCGCTCGACCAGGACAGGGCGTCGAAGCTGTTCAGCATGATGGAGATGGACGAGATTAAGGAGCTGTCCTCGACCATGTCTCAGCTCGGCAGCATCTCGGCCGAAGTGATCGAGCAGCTGTTCCTCGAATTCGTCGAAGAGATTTCGGGCACGGGCTCCCTGATGGGTTCGTTCGACAGCACCGAGCGCCTGCTGCGCCAGACCATGCCTCAGGACCGGGTCGAGGAGATCATGGAGGAGCTCCGTGGTCCGGCCGGCCGCACGATGTGGGACAAGCTCGGCAACGTGAACGAGCAGGTGCTGGCCAACTACCTCAAGAACGAATACCCGCAGACCGTCGCGGTAGTGCTGTCGAAGATCAGGCCCGACCATGCCGCGCGCGTCATCGGCCTGATGCCGGAGGACTTCGCGACCGAGGTCATCATGCGCATGCTGCGGATGGAGAACGTCCAGCGCGAGATCCTCGAAGACGTCGAAAAGACGCTTCGTACCGAGTTCATGTCGAACCTCGCCGCCACCGTCCGCCGCGATCCGCATGAGATGATGGCCGAGATCTTCAACAACTTCGACCGCTCGGCCGAAGCGCGCTTCATGCAGGCGCTGGAGGAACGCAACCGCGAAGCCGCGGAACGCATCAAGGCGATGATGTTCACCTTCGAGGACCTGATCAAGGTCGACCCGAGCGGCATCCAGACCATCCTCCGTCACGTCGACAAGGACAAGCTGGCGCTCGGCCTCAAAGGAGGCTCGGAGGAGGTCCGGAACCTGTTCTTCAGCAACATGTCGGAGCGCGCCGGCAAGATCCTGCGCGAGGACATGGAAGCGATGGGTCCTGTGCGCCTGAGCGACGTCGACGAGGCCCAGGCGGCCATCGTCAACCAGGCCAAGGACCTCGCCGCCTCGGGCGAGATCGTGATCGCCGGCGCCGGCGAGGACGAACTGGTGTACTAGGCAGCATATCCGATGTCCGAGATCGTCAAATTCCGCTTCGACCGGCGCTTCGACGTCGACCCGGAGGAAGTCGCGCGCAAGGCCGCCGAGGAAGCCGCCAAGAACGCGCCCCCGCCGCCGCCGCCGACTTTCAGCGAGGCGGAGCTCGATATGGCGCGTAAAGCCGCCTTCGAGGACGGCCGCGCCGCCGCTCTGGCCGAGGCGGAGAAGAAGGTCGAACGGCGGGCGGCGATGGCGCTGGGCGTCGTCGGCGAGCGTCTGGCAGAACTCGAGACGACCCATCACGGCCTGCGGGCGGTCTCGATCGAGGAAACGGTCCGCTTGGCGCGGGCAATCGCCGAAAAGGTGGCCGGCGCGGCGCTGAAAAAGACGCCGGCCGCGCCGATCGAAGCCCTGGCGAGCGAATGCCTGGAACGGCTGTTCGGCGAAACGCGCGTTGTCATCCACGTTCCCCAGGGCCTGGGGGAGAGCATGCAAAGCGACCTCGCGCGCATCGCCGGCCGGGCCGGTTTCTCCGGCACGGTCGAGGTGCAGGAGGATCCGGAGATCGAAGAAGGCGACTGCCGGATCGACTGGACCCATGGCGGCGCCGCGCGCCACGGCACGGAAGTCTGGCAACAGGTCGAGGAGATCCTCGACCGCTATCTCGAAGCCGGCCGCGAAGCGGCCGTGGAGGTGGAAACGGAGCCGACAGCGAATTCGGAACAACAGCAGGGCGACCGGGATGGCGAGCGAACGACCGCGCCGTCCCCGCAACAGCCACAGGAGTAGACCATGCCCGAGAACGGCGATCTCGACCTGGAAGAACTGGACGGCCCCGGCGAAGACGAGGCTTCGGAAGAGCAAGAAGATGGCGATGGCGGCATGCCGCGCAGCGCCGCCGACCTGGATGCCGTCTACGACATCCCGGTGCAGGTTTCGGCGGTGCTGGGCAAATCGACGATGCAGGTGAGCCAGCTTCTGAAGCTGGGCCGCGGCGCGGTGGTCGAACTGGACCGCAAGGTCGGCGAGGCCATCGACATCTACGTCAACAACCGTCTGGTCGCGCGCGGCGAAGTGGTCGTCGTCGAGGACCGCCTGGGTGTGACCATGACGGAAATCATCAAGACCGAGCGCTTCTGAGCGCTGGCGAACGGCGCCGGGGGAAGCGCCGAAAGACCATTAGGGGGTGGTAAACGGTGGACATCGCGACACTCATCGGGCTTGTCGTCGGATTCGGACTGGTGGCCGCAGCGATCGTCACCGGCGGGTCGCCCGCCGCGTTCATCGACATTCCTTCGGTTCTCATCGTGGTCGGCGGAACCTTCGCGGTCACGACGATCAGCTATTCTCTGGGTGAGATCATCAAGGGTCAGAGCCTGATGCTGAAGGCCGTGCTCTACAAGGCACCCGATCCTTCGGCAGCCGCGTTGCAGGTTCTGGAACTCGCCGACCTCGCCCGCAAGAACGGCGTTCTCGGCATGCAGGAGTCGCTCAAGAACCTCGACAACCTGCCCTTCCTTCAGAAGGGGCTGGCGATGGTGGTCGACGGGACGCCAGGCGATGACGTCGAGCGCGTGATGCGCCAGGAGGTGCGCTCGATGGGCGAGCGCCATCTGAAGAGCGCGAGCATCCTGCGGCGCGCCGGCGAGGTCGCCCCGGCGATGGGGCTGATCGGTACGCTGGTCGGTCTGGTGCAGATGCTGGGCAATCTGGACGATCCGTCCAGTATCGGCCCCTCCATGGCCGTCGCCCTGCTCACCACCTTCTACGGCGCGGTGCTGGCCAACATGGTGTTCAATCCCATGGCGGCCAAGCTGGAGCGGAACTCGGCCGAGGAAGTCCTCCTGAATCAGGTCTACCTGCTGGGCGCCGGCTCGATCGGGCGCCAGGAGAACCCGCGCCGCCTCGAGATGCTGTTGAACACCATGCTGCCGCCCGCCAAGCGGGTGCAGTACTTCGACTAAGGCTGCGGAGACGGATTCATCATGCGTTTGCTGATCATTGGCAGCCTCGCGGGGCAGCTTGGAAATGCCTGCAACATAGCGATCGCGCGCGGTGCCAAGGTGATGCAGGCGGACACGGTCGAAGCGGGCCTGGACATCCTCCGAGGCGGCAGCGGTGCCGAGATCGTGATGATCGACGTCACCTTCGACGTGGCGGGTCTGATCGAAAGCCTGCGGGCGGAGCATATCGTGATCCCGGTGGTCGCCTGCGGCATGGCCAACGACACCGGCGCGGCGGTGCGGGCGATCAAGGCCGGGGCCAAAGAATACGTTCCCCTGCCGCCCGATGCCGACCTCATCGCTGCGGTGCTGGAGGCGGTGGCCGCCGAAAGCCACGAGATCATCTGCCACGACCCCAAGATGCGCGACCTGCTCAGGCTCGCGGACCAGGTCGCGCCGTCCGAGGCCAGCATCATGATCTCGGGCGAGTCCGGAACGGGTAAGGAACTCGTCGCCCGCTACATCCATCGCAAGAGCCGGCGCGCCGACAAGCCCTTCGTGTCGCTGAACTGCGCGGCGATTCCGGACAACCTGCTCGAGTCCGAGCTGTTCGGCCATGAGAAGGGCGCCTTCACCGGTGCCGTCGCCCGCCGGATCGGCAAATTCGAGGCCGCCGACGGCGGCACCCTGCTGCTGGACGAGATCAGCGAGATGGATATCCGCCTGCAGGCGAAGCTGCTGCGGGCGATCCAGGAGCGCGAGATCGACCGGGTCGGCGGCGCCAAGCCGGTCAAGGTCGACATCCGGCTGGTGGCGACGACCAACCGCGACCTCGCCGCCGAGGTCAAGGCCGGCACCTTCCGCGAAGACCTCTATTTCAGGCTCAACGTCGTCAATCTGCGGCTACCGCCGCTGAGGGAACGGCCGGGCGACATCGTGCCGCTGGCGGAACATTTCGCCCGCCATTACAGCGAGGTGAACGGAGTCGCTTCGCGTCCCCTGTCCGACACGGTGAAAAGCCAGATCCGCGGCCATAGCTGGAAGGGCAATGTCCGCGAGCTCGAGAACACCATGCACCGGGCGATCCTACTGGCCAGCGGCGAAGAGATCGGCCCCGAGGCGATCATGCTGGTCGACGAGTCCGGCACCCCGCTGCCCCAACAGAGCAGCGGCCAGACCGCCGGCGATCAGGGGGAAGCCGGCACCAGCGGGCTGGTCGGCCGTACCGTCGCCGACGTCGAGCGCGACCTGATCATCAACACGCTGGAGCATTGCCTCGGCAACCGCACCCATGCCGCCAACATCCTCGGCATTTCGATCCGAACCCTTCGCAACAAGCTCAAGCAGTACAGCGAGGAAGGGGTAGCGGTGCCCGAATCCCGCGAGGCCAACCGGGCCATGGGCTGAACGGCGGATGAAAAACGCCTCCCCCCTCGTCCGGCGGCTCGCCCAGCCGCCCCGATCTGACCGCGTGAGCGGGCCATGAGCGATACGGGTCCCGGAACCACTACCAACGAACGCGGCGCGGCCGTAGCCGCCGGCGGTCGCGACGCCCTGCAGCGCGCCTTCAACACGCTGCGCCAGGGCGACGTGACACTGGCGCTGGCGGTCATCGGCATTCTGGTCATCCTGATCCTGCCCATGCCCCGCTGGCTGCTCGACTTCATGCTGGCGGTGTCGATCACCCTGTCGGTGCTGGTGATGATGGTGGCGCTGTTCATCCAGCGCCCGCTGGAGTTCAGCGCCTTTCCGACGGTGCTGCTGATCGCGACGATATTGCGATTATCGCTCAATCTCGCCTCGACACGCCTGATCCTCGCCAACGGCCATGAAGGTACCGACGCCGCCGGTCAGGTGATCCAGGCCTTCGGCGATTTCGTTATGGGCGGCAATTTCGTCATCGGCATCGTCGTCTTCGCGATCCTGGTGATCGTCAACTTCGTCGTCATCACCAAGGGTTCGACCCGCATCGCCGAGGTCTCGGCGCGGTTCAGCCTGGACGCCATGCCCGGCAAGCAGATGGCGATCGATGCCGACCTGTCGTCGGGCCTGATCGACGAAGCCCAGGCTCGGCAGCGGCGGACGACGCTGGAGGACGAGAACACATTCTTCGGCGCCATGGACGGTGCCGCCAAGTTCGTCCGCGGCGACGCCATCGCGGGCCTGCTGATCACCTTCATCAACATCGTCGGCGGCATCATCATCGGCGTCGCCCAGCACGACCTGTCGTTCGGACAGGCGGCCGACAACTACACCCTGCTCACCGTCGGCGACGGACTGGTCAGCCAGATCCCGGCGCTGATCGTCTCGACCGCGGCGGGTCTGCTGGTTTCGAAGGCCGGTGTCGTCGGCTCGGCCGACAAGGCGGTGTTCGGACAGCTCGGCGGCTATCCGCGGGCGCTCGGCATGGCGAGCGGCCTGCTGGTGGTGATGGCCTTCCTGCCGGGCATCCCGATGATCCCGTTCTTCCTGCTGGCGGGCGGCACCGGCTACATGGCGTGGCGGACGACCCGCAAGCGCGAAGACGAGGCCGCCGAGGAGGAAGAGGAATCCCGCCGCCAGGCGGAAGCCGCGCTCGCCCAGCCCGCCGAGGAGCCGATCGGCTCGGCGCTCCATATCGACGTTGTCCGGCTCGAGCTCGGCTACGGCCTGCTGCCGCTCATCAACACCCAGAAGGGCCACCGCCTGACCGAGCAGATCAAGGCGCTTCGCCGCCAGCTCGCGAGCGACCTCGGGTTCGTCATGCCGCCCGTCCGCATCCAGGACAACATGCAGCTCGGCGCCAACAGCTATGTGATCCGCGTGAAGGACATCGAGGCCGGCAGTGGCGATCTGAGCCCGAACAGCCTGCTGGTGATGGATCCGAACGGCGACAAGATCGGCCTGCCGGGCGAGGATACGGTGGAGCCGACGTTCGGCCTGCCGGCCAAGTGGGTTCCCGAATCACACCGCGAGGAAGCGCTGTTCCGCGGCTATACCGTCGTCGATCCGCCGACCGTGATCACCACGCATCTGACCGAGGTGATCAAGGACAACATGCCGGAGCTGCTGTCGTACGCCGAAACGCAGAAGCTTCTGGATGAGATGGACCGCGAGCATCAGAAGCTGGTGGCCGATCTCATCCCCGGCCAGATCTCGCTGGGCGGGGTCCAGCGCGTGCTCCAGGCGCTGCTCTCGGAGCGCATCTCGATTCGCGACCTGCCGACCATTCTCGAAGGCGTCGCCGAGGCCCTGGGCTACACGCACAACGTCACCCTGATCACCGAGCATGTGCGGGCGCGGCTGGCGCGCCAGATCTGCCACGCCAACACCTCGGACAACGGATACATCCCGCTGGTCACCATGTCGCCGGAATGGGAACAGGCTTTCGCCGAGTCCCTGACCGGCAGCGGCGAGGAACGCCAGCTCGCCATGGCGCCCAGCAAGCTGCAGGAATTCATCCTGAAGGTCCGTCAGACCTTCGATCAGCTCGCGCGGCAGGGCGAGACGCCCGTGCTGCTGACCAGCCCCGGCATCCGTCCCTATGTCCGATCGGTAATCGAACGGTTCCGGCCGGCGACGGTGGTGATGTCGCAGAACGAGGTCCACCCGAAGGCGCGTATCCACACGCTGGGTCAGATCTGAGCCGCCCGCCATGCGTCTCAAGAGCTTCAGCGCACCCAGCATGGCGGAAGCCATGCGCCAGATTCGTGAGGAACTGGGTGACGACGCGGTCATCGTCTCCACCCATCGCGACAATGGCGACGGCTCGGTCCGCATCACTGCCGCGCTGGAGACACGGGAGGCGGAGGACGAGCTTTCCGTCCTCTTCGCGGAGGACAGCCGCCGGGATATCGAGGATACGGTCGGACGGACGCTGAGCTATCACGGGACGCCCGACAACGTGATCCAGGCGCTGCTGGAAGCCGCCTACGGCGTCGCAGTCGACGAGCCGACGATGGCGCTGGCCTCGGCCTTGAAAAGCTATTTCCGTTTCACCGCGCTGCCCGCCCATGCGACCAAGCGGCCGATCATGCTGGTCGGACCGCCCGGTGTCGGGAAAACGGTCGCGGCGGCGAAGCTCGCGACCCGGGCCGCGTTGGCCAAACGACGCGCCGTGGTGGTCAGTACGGACACGGTCCGGGCAGGTGGCATCGAGCAGCTTTCCGCCTTCACCGACATCCTAGAAACCGACCTTCATACCGCCGGCGGCGGCTCGGAGTTGAGGGACATCCTGGGGACGGTCGACGACAGCACGCTGGTCATCATCGATTCCTCGGGCACCAACCCGTTCAGCACGGCGGAAATGAGCTCTCTGGCGGCCCTGATCGACGGCAGCGATGTCGAGCCCGTGCTGGTCACCGCCTGTGGCGGCGACCCGTCGGAGTCGGTCGAGATCGCCGAGGCGTTCCGCAGCATCGGCGCCAAGCGCATGCTGATCACCCGCCTCGACATGGCCCGGCGCCTGGGCAGCGTCCTCGCCGCCGCCGCGGCCGGGCCGTTATCGTTCTCGGAAGTGAGCATTTCGCCGCATGTCGCGCGCGGGCTCACGCCGCTCAACTCGACGTCCCTGGCCCGCATCCTGATGCGTGACCCCGGATAATTTCGGCGCAACTCCACCACTCAGGCAGCCATGACTGTTCAAACCAACCTTGCCCAGCTCAGCGCCGCCCAAACCGTCGCCCGGAAGATCGTCGCCGTTGCCTCGGGCAAAGGAGGGGTCGGCAAGACACTGCTCTCGGTCACTTTGTCGCAGGCCTTCGCCCGGTCGGGACAGCGGACATTGCTGTTCGACGGCGATCTCGGTCTCGCCAATGTCGACGTGCAATTGGGCATCGTGCCGGACCACGACATCGGCATGGTGCTCGCCGGCCGTGTGTCGCTGGCGGAAGCGGTTACGGCCTACCCGAGCGGCGGTTTCGACATCCTCGCCGGTCGATCCGGGTCGGGAAAGCTTTCCGCCGTTCCTGCGCGCGGCATTTCCGAACTCCGCGGAGACCTCATCGCGCTGGCCGATTCCTATGACCGCGTCGTCATCGATATCGGCGCAGGCGTGGAGAAGGGGCTACGTCGCCTCGCCGGCATCGCCGGCCGCTGTCTGATCGTTACCACCGATGAACCGACAGCCCTGACCGACGCCTATGCGTTCATCAAGATGATGACCGCGCAACGCCACCCATCCCGGATCCAGGTGATCGTGAACATGGCGCCCACCAAAGCCGAGGGCGAGCGCACGTATCAGGTCTTGCGCAAGGCCTGCGAGTCGTTCCTGCGCCTGTCGCCACCACTGGCCGGAATCGTCAGGCGCGACAAATACGTGCGGGATGCCATCCGGCGACAGACCCCGCTGCTCACCAGGTATCCGTCTTGTCCGGCGGCAACGGACGTCGAGGCAATGGCGGAGAAGCTGATCCGCGAACGATGAGCGACGTCGGCGGACCTGGCGCACCCGGCGGTCCTCGGCCGCCACCGTCGACCCAGCCGCAACCGTCGGGCGGCCAATCCCAGCCGCAGGGCGGCAACGCCGGCAAGCCGGCCCAAGCTCCGTCGGCGCCACCCGGCCAGCCGCAACCGTCATCCCCGCCATCGACGCAGTCGCAGCCCCAACCACCGGCCCAGCCCGCGACCACACAGGGGCAAAGCAGCGCCGCCGGACAATCGGCGCCACAGCCCCAACCGGCTCCGCCCGCAAGCGGAAGCGCCAACGCCGGCGGCACGGCAGCGCCCGCCACCGCGGATACGGGCAAGTCTCCCGCCCCGTCGCAAACGGCCACGGCCGCCCCTCGGCCTGCCGATTCGATCGCCCCCGGCATCCTTCGCGCCGCGGCGGAAGCAGCACAAACGCGCCCGGCGGCACCGGCGACGCTTCCGGATGCGATAGCCCGGCTTCCCGCCGGGCAATCCTTCGAAGCCGTCGTCGTCGGCAAGACAGAAGCCGGCGCGACCGTGATCGACACCGCAGGTGGCCGCGTCGCCGCGTTCACGGCGTCGAACCTCCCCCCTGGCGCCCGAATTACCGTGGTCATCGCCGCGGCCCCGCCGGTTCCGGGCAGCGCCGCGACGGCCAGCATTGTGGCGGTGGGCGGGCAGCCGCTGCCGGCAGCCCGGTTCGCCGTTCTCGCCGGTCTGGGAGGAAGCGGACAGGCGCCGCTCATCCAACAGGCATCGCCACAGGCCCAGCCGGCGCCGCTGCCGGCCGGTTCCGTCATTGTCGCCAGCCTGCTCGGTCGCCCGACGGTCGCCGCACTCAACGCCCTTCCCGGCCCGCTCGCGGCAGGGACCCCCACGGCCTTGCGCGTGCTTTCCATCGCGCCGCCAGCGCTTTCCGCCATTCCCGGAACCCCCGTCCAGGCGAATGCCGCAGCCCTCGCGGGCACCCAGAGCATCGCAGCCGGGGCCGGAGCCGGAGCCGGAGGAGTCAGCGGCGGCGCCACCGCGCCGACCCCGGGCGCAAGCACGCCTGCGCCCGGCGTCATCCCTCAAACGGCAGCGGCTCCGGCAAGCACGGCGCCGGCAGGAACAGGAGCACCGACTCCGGTCCTCGGTTCGGCGCCACCGACCGGCCCGGGAGCTGCGCCTGTATTGGCCGCCCTCGTCGTCGGACAGGACGGCAACGGCCAGACGCTGGTACGGGCCAACGGCATGGTCCTCACGCTCGCCGATCGAACACCGCTTCCTCTCGGAACCACCCTGCGGCTCGAAGTCCTGCCAAGGCCCGAACAGGCTCCGCCACCTCTCGCCGGCGCAACGGCGGTCCGGACCGATCCGGTCCTCGCCCTCTCCCATTCCTGGCCTGCCCTCAACGAAATCGTCGAGGTCCTGCGGCAAGCATCACCGGCGGTCGCCAACCAATTCCTGGGGACGGCGATACCGGCAGCGAACGGCCAGCTTCTGGCCAACGTGATGACCTTCCTGTTCGGGGTACAGATAGCAAACCCACGGAACTGGCTGGGTCCACAAGTGGTGCAGGCGTTGGAACGGGCCGGCCGCGGCGATCTGGTCCGTCGCCTCGGCGACGATTTCGGCCGGGTATCACGCCTCGCCCAGGAACCCGGTGGCGGCGATTGGCGAACGTTCCTGATACCGTTCCTCGATGGTGAACACCTGCAGCAGATACGGATGTATCTTCGCGATCATCGCGGGGAAGCCGAGGAAGGACGAGAGGAGCCCGGCCAGCGCATGATTGTCGATTTGGATCTTACGCGCCTCGGCGCCATGCAGCTCGACGGACTGTTCCGCGAACGAGGCTTCGACCTGCTGATCCGCACTCACACGCCTCTGTCCGAAGAAGCGCGCCGCGACATCGGTACGATCTTCGACAACACCATGCGCGATACCGGGCTGAAGGGAACGCTCGGCTTCCACGTCATGCGAACCTTCCCTGTCCGTCCGCTAGAGGACGTCGCAGGCAAGGGCGGGCAAGGTGTGGTGGCCTAGCGTCCAATGGCTGACGAATACGACCTCACCCGCGATAGACGCCGGCAGCTGACCGTCGCGCCGAATCCGCGTTCCGGCCTCGATTATGTCGTTACCCTGGGAGGAACGCTGTCCCTTGAAGGCATGCCCGGTCAGGTGACGGCACGGGTCCGTTACATCCCCGACCGGGATACCCTCGCCGCGCCGGTCTTTACCCGGTATCTGGCGGCCCTCGCCAATGCCCCGTGGCCCGACCTGGAAACGCTGGGAGCCGCGATGCTCGGCGACCTCAACAGCGAGCTGGTGCCACGCTGGATGCAGGTCGTGCTGCTGACCACCCGAAGCGATGACGGCGAGTACAGCGTCCTCTTGGAGGACCGCCAGCCGAAATGGGACAATCCGCGCCTTCTCGGCCGCCTCAAACCCTACTGAAAGAGTCAATTCGCCGGTGACGGAGCCGGTTTCTCAAGGGTCGGTCATAGACCGACTCTGAACAAGAGCATACGCGTATTCGCAAGAATTCATATTTGTCAGAGGAACGAAGACGCCATATTTCTATCCGTTATGCTCACGGCTTGACGGCGGCGGCGTGAGTTGCAGATCGCAGGTGCGCCGACCGGACATCGAGTGAGCAAACGGTATCAGTGTTGGACCTGCCCGAATCAGCCTCAATATTGCAGTCGGCATCCTCGATGAGTGTCCTCGTCGTCGACGACGAGCCGCTGCTTCTGAAGCTCGCCAGCAAGGTATTGGACCGCCTGGGCGTCAAATCGGTCACCACGGCGCAGAACGGCAGTGAAGCCCTGGCCCTGATCGAGGCCGACGACACCAGTTTCGATGTCATCCTTCTCGATCTCAACATGCCGGGAATGGATGGAATCGAACTGCTCCGCCATCTCGGGGAGCGACGGTTCGAAGGCGCCGTCATTCTTCTCAGCGGCGAGGACCAGCGCGTCCTGCAGACCGCCCGACAGCTCGGCGCCGTTCATCGGCTGCGGGTGCTCGGTGCGATCAGCAAGCCGATTTCCGCCGCGTCGCTGCGCCTCCTGTTGCAGCAGGCGCGAAAGCGGGACTTCGCTGCGACCGCCGGACCCCAGAACCGCCTTTCGGAAGCCGAAATCCGGCATGGATTGAGCAACGACGCGATCGTTCCCTACTTCCAGCCGAAGGTCGACCTGAAGAGCGGCGCTATCGTCGGGGTGGAGACTTTGGCCCGATGGAAGTGTGAAAGCCGCGGCATTCTCGGTCCCGGCACCTTCATACCGGTTGCGGAGGAGTGCGGCCTGATCGACTCCCTGACCCGCATCATCTTCGCAGGTGCGATGACGCAGGCTGCGGAATGGGGAGCCGCCGGTCTCGACCTCAGGATCGCGGTCAACTTCTCGGTCGAATCGCTGAACGACCTGTCATTGGTCGATTTCATCGTTTCCTGTGCCGACGAGAACGGCATCGGCCTCGACAACATCACCGTGGAGGTGACCGAAAGCCGCCTGATGGAAGATCTGGCGGCGGCGCTCGAGGTCCTCAGCCGACTGAGAATGAAGGGCGTCGAGCTGTCGATCGACGACTTCGGTACCGGCTATTCCTCCATGGAGCAGCTGAAACGTCTGCCCCTCTCGGAACTGAAGATCGACCGGGAATTCGTCAGCGGCGCATCGGGCGACTCATGGGCCCATGCGATCCTGGAATCGAGCATCAATCTCGCTCACAAGCTCAACATGGTCACCGTCGCCGAGGGCGCGGAGACCAACGACGACTGGCGCTTGCTCGCAGCATTGGGAGTCGATCAGGTACAGGGGTTCCTGATCGCCCGGCCCATGCCCGGCCCGGACATTCTCGGTTGGCGCTGGTCGCCTCCGCCTGCCACCACCGAGTAGGCACTGCCCCCGGACGAAGCCGCTCAGATCGCGGGAGCGGTCAAGAGCGATAAGGAGATGCCGCCGCTGTCAGACGCCCGTGAGCTTCGGGCAACAAAGTCGCTGTTTGTTCGGCGGAGGCCGCATCGCCCGCTTTGAGCGCACTTTCGATCTCGGCGAACAACTGCCCTAACCGCCGCGCGCCGACCGCATAGCACGCCCCTTTCAGCGAATGCGACAACCGCCGCGCCTCTTCCAGGTCACGGTCCGACAAGGCGTCTGACAACGGCGCGTAGCGATCGCTGATCGTATCGATGAACTCCACCAGAAACTCTTTCGCGTCGTCATCGAAGGCGCCGAAGCTGTCCTCCAGCTGGCTGATGTCGAGATCGTCTTCGGCAGCGGGCATCGGCTCAGGCGCTGGGGCGGCGGCGGGGGCGGCGGCGGGGGCGGGCGCGCAAGGCTCCGCCGGCGCACCCCTTTCGACCTTGATACGACGCAGGGCGGCGGCTTGCGGAGCGTAGTGCTCAAGCACGTCGTTGAGCTCGGTCACCGAAATAGGCTTGCGCAGATAGCCGTCCATGCCCGCGGCCTTGCACGCCTCAGCCGTCTGGTCGAGGGCGTCAGCGGTCAGCGCGATGATGGGGAGATGTCGGCTTTGGCCGTCCCCCGCCTCGTAGCGACGCAGCTTCGCCGTCAGTTCGAAGCCGTCCATCTCCGGCATGTGGAGGTCGGTAAGCAGAAGGGCGTAGGAGTCCTTCATCAGCATGTCGTAAGCCTCCTGGCCGTCGGCGGCCACTTCGACCGCGAAGCCCAGGCGGGCCAGAATCCGGCGGATAACCTTCTGGTTCGTCTCGTTGTCTTCCGCCGCAAGAACCACCGCATTGGCGGCACGCGCCTCGGCGAGGTCCGGCGGCACATAGATCGGCTTGCTGCGCCGGTCGCGGAGGGATTCGCCGAGGGTGACCTTGCCCTGCGCCGCCGCGACCACATGCCAGAGACGATACATCCGGATCGGCGCGCTGACGCCGGCGAAAATCGACATGTCCGCGGACCCCATTTCCGTCGCGGCCAGAAGCGAGCGGGCCATGTGCTGGCCGCTCACGACGATCTTGGGGGTCCGTCCTCCAGGCGTCGCCATGAGCTTGCCGATCATGACCTTCAGCCCTTCGATTCCGCCCTTGGCATTGAGCAGCACCACGTCGCAATCGGCGAAGGCCCCGTTGGCGGCCACCGCCGCTCCTGCATGGCTGAGGTAAAGTGCCAGAATCTCGGCTTCGACGGAGTCATATCCGACCAACGCCACGCGGGTCTCGTCGATGGGGTGCTCCGGCTGCTGAGGCCGCGGATCGATGACTTCGAGCGGTATCCGGACGGTGAACGTCGAACCTTTCCCGTAAGTGCTGTCGCAGGTGATTTCGCCTCCCATCATGGTCGAGAGGCTCTTGCAGATCGAAAGGCCGAGGCCGGTACCGCCGAACTTGCGCGCGGTCGAACTGTCCGCCTGCTGGAAGGGCCGGAACAGCTTCGCCAACTGCTCCGGCGTCATGCCGATACCGGTGTCGGAAACTTCCAGGTTCAGCATCACGCCCTTCTCGGCTTCCGACGCCGAAGCTCGGACGGTAACGCTACCTTCCTCCGTGAACTTGATCGCATTCCCTGCAAGGTTCAGCAGGATCTGGCGGAGCCGATTGGGGTCACCGCGCAGACTCCTGGGAATCGTCGGATCGACCAGGACATTCAGAGAAATGCCGCGGTCGTCCGCACGCGGCGCCAGCAGATCGATGGCGCCCTCGACCATGCCGACCGCGTCGAAGGAGATGTCCTCGACGTCGATGCGCCCGGCCTCGATCTTCGAGAAGTCGAGGATATCGTTGATGACGGTCTGCAAAACCTCGGCAGAGTCGCGGATCGTCCGTGTCAGCGTGCGCTGATCGTCATTGAGGTCGGTGTCCTCCAGAACCTCCGCTAGCGACAGCACGCCGTTCATCGGCGTCCGGATCTCGTGGCTCATTACCGCCAGGAAGGCGGAGCGCGCACGGGCCGCCGCTTCGGCCTCGTCACGGGCACGTTCGAGCTCGTCCTCCATCTCGCGCCGTTCGGTGGTGTCGGTCACCATCGCCACGACCTGTCCGGTCTCGCGAATCCGGGACGAGCGCAGCAGCAGCCAGCGGCCGGCACCGTTTTCCACCTCGAGTCCGCTGCCGCCGATGCTGCCGATACGCCGGAACGCGTCCGAGAGGCCCGGGCTTTGGGCCTTGAGCTGATCGGCGAGCACGTCGAGGTTGGCATCCGTCACAAGCGTCGACGACGAGAGCGCCAGCAGGCGGGGGAGAATCTGGTTCGATGCGATGATCGTCCGGTCCCGGTCGATGAACAGAATACCGTCGTGAACCGTCGAGAAGATGACCTGAAGGCGTTCCGACAACTCGACCGACCGCCGCTCCGCCTCAGCAGCCGGGCGCAGCACCCGAACGGCGATGAAGTAGTATGCGAGGAGGATGCCGAGGCCGATGATCGAGATGCCGATGATGGCCGCACGGTTCTGGCTGAAGACGTATCCCCAGAGATCCCCCTGGTCGATGAAGATGGCGATGCGGAACGGTGTGTTGCTGACCGGGACGCCGGCGTAGTACCAGCGGCCTTCCGATTGCAGCCTTCCGTCCAGGTCCCCGATCGTCGCGTTACGAAAGAAGGCGGGTACCGGAGCGTCCAGGGACGGGTAGGCCTTGGCGAGGGCGGTTCCGAGATCGTCGTCCGCGGCAAAGCTGACCGGCTCGCTGCTCTGGGCGATTACCCGCCCGTCATCGGACATCAGAACGATCTCGTTGATCGGCCCTTCCATCGGCAGGGTGAGACGCCAAAGCCATGACGCCGAGATGTCGGCCCAGGCGACCCCTTTTTCGCCAGCTACCGGCGCCCGCCAAGTGACGACGGCATCGAAATCGCCCTCGTGAAGCACCGGCCCCACCCAGCCTTCCGCCACATCCGTTCCCCGGACCGCCGCCTCGCGCCCGCCGTCCTGCGGCGCGGAGGTGCTGAACGTCGGCGAGACATAACCGAGTCGGTGGATGCCGCTGTCCTGGAACGCTTCCTGGAGGCCCGCCACATAATCGATGAACGGTCCCGTGGCAGCGGTCCCGACCGTGCCCAGCGCTTCCCCGCGCCGGACGAGCAAGCCGACGACCACACGTGCCGTTTCCAGCCTTTCCTCAAGGTAGATCGAGCGCGTCTTGAGCTGGGTTTCAAGGGCGTCGGCGATCAGCCGCCTCTCGCCGGAAAGCTGCAGCACGACCACTGCGAGCAGAATCGCCTCGATAACAAGCACGGCGACCAGGACATATATCCCGGTCGAGGTAGTCGCTTTGGATGACGGCGCCCGCTTCTCCGGAACTGCCATTGGTTCTACCCGACGCCGATAACCCTAAGTGGCATATAGACACTCCCCGAATCCTATCACTTTAAAATTTGATGGTCGCCATCTCTGTTGCGCGTATGCTTGACGAAAGAAAGGTCAACCAGCGATCAGTGGACCGACTCGTCCGATGTCCCTTATCCGCCTTTCGAGTAGTTGCCTGAACGGGACCCGCGGATGCGTCGGGGCGGCCCTTACGGTAGGCCGAGCGAGAAGGCGTGCGGGTTCATATGGCCAATGGCTGATCAGCGCTGTGGTGGTCGCACCGCTGCTTTGGCCCTCGGTCGCCTTTGCCGCCATCTCCGAACGGGATGTCCTGTTCCTCACGCGCGCCCTCTCGTTCATGGAGACACCGAAGACCGACATGCTGCGGCTGGTGGTCGTCTACGATCCGGACGATGCGGACTCGAAGCAGGAAGCCGACCAGTTCGCCGCCGTCATCGGCGACAAGGGGCTGAAAGTGGCCCGCATCCAGATCGACCTCTCACTGCTGTCGATCGACGATGTCGAGAAGCTCGACGGGGCCGACGTGCTGGTGATCACCAGCGGTCTCAAGCAGTACCAATCTTCCCTGGCGAAGCTCTCGGAGCAGAAGGGCGCGTTCACCATCTCCGGCGATCTGTCGTGCGTAGAGGTCGGTGACTGCGTGCTCGGACTCCAGAGCCAGCCTTCCGTGAGGATTCTGCTGAATTCCGAAGCAGCGAGTCGGGCCGGCGTCGCGTTCGAGCCCGCCTTCCGCATGATGGTTACCGAACTTTGAGCGAGAGGAGATGATGAGACGGACCCCAGCATCGGCCGCCACCTTCGCCCTGATCGCGCCACTGGCGTCGTGGACACCGGCCTTGGGTCAGTCCCTCGACTACACCGCCTATGAGCAGCTGTTCGGTGAACCGGTAACGATCGGCGCGACGGGCAAGCCCGTCCGCGAAGGCGAAGCGCCGATCGCGATCCGGATCATCACCCGCGAGGACATCGCGTCCTATCCGGCGACCGACCTTCCGGGCCTGTTGAAGCAGGTGGTGGGCGTCGACGTCGCCCAGCGCACCTTCGGACAATCGGACGTGGCGATCCGTGGGTTCAACGAACCTTATTCGCGCCGCATCCTGGTGCTGGTCAACGGTCGCCAGGTCTATGTCGACACCTTCTCCTTCACCGACTGGTCGGCGATCCCGGTCACTTTGGAAGAGATCAAGCAGATCGAGGTGGTGAGCGGCCCGAACGGCGCCCTCTACGGGTTCAATGCCGCGTCCGGGGTAATCAACATCGTCACGCTCGACCCGCGATTCGACAAGCTCAACTTCGCGACGGTCCAGGCCGGCTCACAGGACTACCGCCGCGTTTCCGGCGGCTTCACGGTGCCGGTCGGCGAAAACGGCGGATGGCGCCTGACGGCGGATGCGAACCGGTCGGACGAATTCGATCAAGGCTTCGCGGTCTTGCCGACCTTGACCGGCCAGGAGCTGGAACGCCACCGGATCGCCTTCAATACCGATCTGTCGCTCGACTTCGGCAATAGCTGGTATGGCCGTTTCGAAGGATCCTACACCTCGACCGAAGAACTTGAGGTCCAGCCGCTGTTCCTCTTCAACGCCAGCGATCGCGAGGTCGGATCGTTCAAGGCGGAAGTGGGTAAAGAGACGGACTCGGGTTTCATCACCGGCACCGCCTATCACAACTTTCTCGACGAGCCTTCGTTCGACAACGAAGTCACCGTCGCCAAGCTGGGCTATCTGTTCAAGCACAACCAGAACAACACGTTCCGCCTGTCCGCCGAATTCCGCCGCAACGAGATCACCCAGAAAGGGGGCGGCGCGATCAACCCCGAGTTCGCGCTCTCCTACGACGTCTATTCGGCGTCGGCGATGTGGGACTGGCAGGTCATGCCTTCCGTCTCTCTCGTCAACGCCGTGCGCCTCGACCACCTCGCCCTCCAGGCCGACGCGACGCCGACGGGGACGAACCCGTTCTCCGCCAACGACTACGACCGGACCCTCAACGAGGTCTCGATCAACTCGAGCGTGGTCTGGCAGGTGACAGAGGTCGACGACCTGCGGGCGACGTTCGCCCGCGGCGTCCAACTGCCGTCGCTCACCGATTTCGGACTGTCCTTCGGCGCGGGCAGCGCCATCCTGTTCCTCGGCGGCGACCCGACCATCGATCCGTCGCCCATTACCAGCTACGAGGTCGGCTACAGGCGCGACGAGGCCCTGATCGACGGCAGCCTGGAAGCGAACGTTTTCTACATCACGATCAAAGACGTGATCAGCCCGCCAAGCTTTATCCCGGACCGCACGACGCCGACCCCCGCTTTCTTGTTCCAGAACCGTGGCGATACCCGCGCGATCGGTGCCGAGTTCGTGGCAGAAGGCCGTCTGAATGCCAACTGGCGATGGCGGGCCAACTACGCGCTGATCAGCATCGCCGACGACCTGGACATCAAGGACAAGCGCTTCATCGCCACCGATTTCGAGTCGGCCCAGCCGCTCCACACGGCCAATCTGATGGTCGCGTACAGCGACGAGTCGTTCGAGGTCTCGGTGCTCGGCCATTTCGAAAGCAGCACCCGCGAGCTCAATTTCGGCACGGGCCAGTTCGTATCCGACGACATCGACGCCTATTTCGATATCGACGCCCGCGCGGCCTATCACCTGACGCCGGACGTCGTCGTGGCCATTGCCGGCACCAATCTTCTCAGCGATAGCCGTGAGACCACGGCGACGGGCGAGGTGGAACGGCGTTTCTGGCTGTCGCTGCAGACGGAGTTCTGAAGGCGGACGTCAGCCGCCGTCGTCGCGGCGACGGTGGATTTCGAGCCCCAGGTCGTCGAGCTCAATCCGCTCGGCACGTTCGAGTTCGGCCTGTTCCCGCCGGTCGCGTGCCGCCTGGGCCAGTTCGTATTTCTTGACCTCGCCATAGGCCTCGGCAACGGCGTCCCGTGCCTTCGCAACTTCTTCCTCGGCCTTGGCGATCTGCTTGGTCAGCGTTTCCTTCTCGGTGAGATAGCGCGACGCGTAGGAGCCGTAGGCGTAGATGACCTCCTCGGACCCCGTCGCCACCTGCTGCTCGACGATCAGCCGCGCCTCCAGGGCCGCCCTGCTGGCCAGTAAAGTGTCAAGGCGGTTTTCCAGAAACGACAAGCGTCGCCGGCGAACATCGAGCTCCCGCTGATTGAGCTTGATCAGTGTGGGAAGCCCCTTCACGCCGGCGCGCCCTCAGCGAGGATCCGGCCGAGTTCGCGATACCCGTCGTCCAGCGTCGCCACCTCGTCGGGACCTTGCGTGAGAAAGGTTTCGAGGGCCGGGTTGTAATGGATCGCACGGTCGACCTCGGGGTCGGCGCCACGACGATAGGCGCCGAGGCGGATCATCTCCTCCATGTCGCCATAGGTCGCCAGCAGCCGCTTGGCCTGCATGACCAGGGCGTTCTCCTCCGCCGAATTGCAGTCGGGCATGGTTCGGGAGACGCTCCGCAGGACGTTGATCGCCGGGTATCGGCCGCGCTCGGCGATGCTTCGCTCCATCACGATATGCCCGTCGAGGATACCGCGTACCGCGTCGGCGACCGGTTCGTTGTGATCGTCGCCTTCGACCAGCACCGTGAACAGCCCGGTGATGTTGCCGGTGTCGGTGCCGGGTCCGGCGCGTTCCAGCAGCCGTGGCAGCTCCGCGAACACGGAGGGCGTGTAGCCCTTGCTGGCCGGCGGCTCACCCGCGGCCAGGCCGATCTCGCGCTGGGCCATGGCGAAGCGGGTGACGCTGTCCATCAGGCAGAGCACGTCGTGGCCGTGATCGCGAAAATGTTCGGCGACGCTCAGCGTCATGTAGGCGGCCTGGCGGCGCATCAGGGCGGACTCGTCCGACGTCGCGACGATGACGACGCTGCGCGCCAGCCCTTCCTCTCCCAAGTCGTCTTCCAGGAACTCCTGGACCTCGCGTCCGCGCTCGCCGACCAGCCCGATGACGCTGACGTCGGACGCGGTATGGCGTGCCATCATCGACAGCAGCACCGACTTGCCGACGCCGGAGCCCGCGAAGATACCCATGCGCTGCCCGCGGCAGCAGGTGAGGAAGGTATTGATCGCCCGCACGCCGAGATCGAGCTTGCCGCCGACACGCTTCCGCGCATGAGCGGCCGGCGGCTGATTCCGCAACGGATAAGCCGCAGGCCCGCCGCCCAATGGCCCCTTGCCGTCGACCGGCTCGCCGAAAGCGTTGATGACCCGGCCAAGCCAGCTCGTGTCGGGATAGACGACCGTCTGGGATTCGGTGACGACGACCCGGCTGCCGAGCGACACGCCCTCTAGGGAGCCGAAGGGCATCAGCAGCGCCCGGTCGTCCCGGAACCCGACCACCTCGCAGGCCACGGGCGCACGCCCGCCGCCCACCGGCACCGTGCAGCGGCCTCCGATGGACAGCGCCCCCTGCAGCCCGGCGCATTCGACCAGCAATCCCCGCACCGCGGTGACACGCCCATAAAATTTATAGGGTGTCACCCGCCCGATCGCGGCCGCCATATCATGGACGATTCCCTCGGACATCTGCCGATTAGACCTCACTTCCGGGCGGAAAGGCGACCCATCAAGAATGGCTTGTCTACCAATCTCTCTGTGTCTACCTTGAATTCGTTAACGATCGTTAAGGATTGTGACGAGAGGTCGCCGACATGCGCGCGCTCCTGGTTGAAGACGATACCGTCGCCGCCAAGTTCACCCTCGGCGCACTGAACTCGGAAGGATTCGTCTGCGAGTCCACCGAGCTCGGCGAAGAAGGTCTGGAACTCGCGAAGCTGTATGACTTCGACATCATCATCCTCGACCTTGTTCTGCCTGACATCGACGGTTACGAAGTCGTCCGCAGACTACGCGCGGCGAAGATCGCCACGCCGGTTCTGATCCTGTCGAGCCTTTCCGACACGGACCAGAAGATCAAGGGGCTGAGCTTCGGCGCCGACGACTATCTGACCAAGCCATTCGCCAAGGGCGAGCTCATCGCCCGTATCCAGGCTGTCGTCCGGCGCTCCAAAGGCCATCCGCAGTCGATCATCTCCACCGGCAAGCTGTCGGTCAATCTGGACAATCGCTCGGTCGAGATCGACGGCAAAGCGCTGCACCTCACCGGCAAGGAATATGGGATCATCGAGCTCCTGAGCCTGCGCAAGGGCAATACGCTGACCAAGGAGATGTTCCTCAACCATCTCTATGGCGGCATGGACGAGCCGGAACTCAAGATCATCGACGTGTTCGTCTGCAAGCTGAG
>MDTD01074058.1_pt1 | contig 56888 bp, 51 predicted proteins | sample 811221 | NCBI WGS metagenome assembly MDTD01 (sample SAMN05326646, study PRJNA326480) | marine metagenome | isolation source: seawater | place: Pacific Ocean: South West | collected 2011 | reverse complement strand
TGCTGCTGCTAAAGCTGCTAAAGAAGCGCGGGAAGAAGCAAAACGTAAAAAAGAGGAAGAAGAAGCAAGAAAAATTGCTGAGGCTAAAGCTGCTGAAGAAGCAGAATTAGATGCTGCCGCTGCTGCTGCTGCTGAAGAAGCTAAAAGAAAGATGGCTGCAGAGCTTGGTCTAGAAGTTGATGACCCTGAAGTTGAAGAAGCTGTAGCTGAATCTGAATTAACAGTTGATGAGAATGAAGCTGCTGAAGAAGTAGTTGCAGACAATAGAACCTCTGGTTGGAATGTGGGTGCAGCTGCAAGCGTAGGATTATTATCAGGGGAATCATTTACAAATACTCCAACTGGTGGTACATTAGTTATAACCACACCTTTTGGATTTAAACTAGGTTCGTTGGATTTTACATTATCTCTTGGCTTTGGTGGCTATTCAGGAAGCTCAGATGGAACATACAGTGATGGTACCGCTTTTACTACAGAGTTTGATCCAAGCTTTGCTGGAGTTGGAGGAAATCTCACTCTTGCAAAAGTTTTGTTTGCTGAAGGCCATGTTGGTACTGTTGGTGAAGGTACGGGTTTCAGAGGATTCGCCGGCATTACGTTAGAAAGATTAATGAAGAGCAATATGAACCTTCCTGTCAATTTATTAATAGGGAGCGAAGCATTCTTTAGTACTGACATAGCAGGCGAAGGTAATTCATCAGGATGGGCAAGTTTAGGTGTTCGTCTTGACTATGACTTTTAAAAGATAAATCTATTCATAAAAAAAGCGGTCTGAACAAGTAGACCGCTTTTTTTTTACAAAAAATTGTTCATGCCCTACACAATTCTAATTCCGGTTCACAATGAAGCAAGTTGCATCCCTAAATTATTATCTGAATTAGAAGTTTATTATAAGGAAGGACATCAAATTCTGATTGTGGATGATGGTAGTAATGATGAATCTCAAAATCTTTTAAAAGATTCTTCATTTATAGATTTAATTAGATTAGAAAAGAAATCTGGAAAAGGATACGCTATACGCAAAGGTCTGTCAATGACCAAAAATAATAAAATTATAACTTTTGATGGAGATCTGGAAATACACCCTTCAGAAATAAAAAGATTAATGGTATTGGAAGATTATGGGGAAATAAAGTGTGTTTTTGGAAGTAGGTATGAAATCATAACACCATTATCATCAATATGGAATTTTGGAAATTTTTTCTTTACTAGTTTATTTAACCTATTTAGTCAAACTCAATGTACAGATGCATTGTGCGGAGCCAAAGCTTTTTATAAAGATGATATTGAAATAAATAAACTTTCTGCGAACAGATTTGATATTGATATTGAACTTGCAATTTCACTTGCAAAAAAACTCAAAAAGATAAAAACGATATATTTATCTTATGATAGACGATCAGAAAATGAAGGTAAAAAATTGCGCTTCTCAGATGGATGGACTATATTAAAAAAGATTCTTAAATATAATTTTTAATAAATTTCTTACCGTTAGCTATTAAAAGTTTCTTTGAAAAGGATAACTAATATTTAATGCATCCAAATTATATTTAGAATTACTTTGACTTAGATATTAACTAAGAATAATATTACCTAAATTTTAACAATAGTACCTGCCCAAGATAATCCGACACCAAATCCTAATAACATAGCTGTCTTAGTCTGATTATTATTAAAACTATGCTTGGATTTTTCTATTGAAAGTCCAATTGGAATGGTAGATGAAACCGTATTGCCATAATTTTGGTAAGAACGATGCATTTTTAATTCTGGTATTTTGAGTTTATTTTTTAAGGAATCAAGCATAAACTTATTTGCCTGATGAAGAATAAAGATGTCAATATCATCTGGTGCTAGTCCCTCCTTATCCAAAATTGTATGATAAAGTTTAGGAATTTGTTTTAAGGTGAATAAAAATACTTCTTTACCATCCATAAATAAATTTGCATCTGTCCTCGTATTATTATTCATATCAGTTTTTTCAATTTTAGTACTATTATTTGGGTTTCGCATTCCTCCATATGGGACAATTAAACTTTTATATCCACTTCCATCAGTACCATAAACTGGAGATGAAATAAAATTATCATCTGTCTCTATACCAGACACCAAGGTACATGCTGCTGCATCACCAAAAATTGTTCTTACACTTTTATCTTTTGGATGAATAAATTTTGAATAAGTTTCGGATGTAATAATTAAAATATTTTTAGCTTGGTCACTTTCAATCAATCCTTTTGCCAAACCTAATGAATAAACGAAGCCACTACATCCCTGGTTAACGTCTATTGCTCCTGTTGTGTTATTTAATTTTAATCTATCTTGAACAATACAAGCAGAGGTTGGTAGATAATAATCTGGTGATTGAGTACACAATATTAAATAATCAATTTTATCTCTTAAATCTGGATATTGGATTAGAAGTTTTTTACCCGACTCAACAGCTAGATCGACAGAGGTCTGTCCCTCGGAAGCTATATGCCTTTTAGAGATACCAATCTTCGAAAATATTTTATCGATGTCCCATTCTGGGTTTTCATTAGAGAGATCATCATTTGTTAGAATTTTATCAGGAACATATAACTTAATTTTGTCAATCCGCGCTTTCATCTAAAACCTTACTTAATTTAAAATTTTTATTAGTATTTTGCCTTATTAACTGAAAATCTAGATAATATTATTATGATAACAAGCGCGCCTTATTAGTAGTTAAGCAGAGCGTTAAATTTTGCACATCGATAAACTTAGAGTACATATTCTTACCCTTTATGGTACTAGTAATGATACTATCTTTTTTATCGTATTTGATAGTCAAATTATCAAAATTACTGATACCACTTTTTTTATCAGTCAAGCTAGGAATGACCGATAACTTCACTAAGCATTCCAGTATTAAAATTACTTTTAATACACTCAAATTAATGTTGGGAAACATATTACATAATTTATTTTCTAGCGAATGATGTATGTTACGATTTTTTGATTCTAAATCAACTGAAATTTTTATTGATTTCGAAAAAACTACTAAAGCAGTAACGTTATACGTATGAGAAAAACCATATTTATAATTATGTTCTATAGAATTATCTATCAATTTGAGCAAATGATATCTGGAACTGATATACCTTTTACTGATCATTCTAAGACCTGAAAATTTAGAAAAAAGAACCCTCAAATACATTACAAGTGAAAACTCATTATCATGATTTCTATCATAAACAACAAGCTTGGCAAAGCAATCCTCTAATTCATAATTTTTTGAGAACATTTAGTCATTATACTTATTTAACAAATTGATTAAATCTGATGTGTTATCACATAGTAAAAGATCGTCTCCATCTAGTTGAATATCAAAAGTAGAATCAATTGCAGATATAAATGATAAATGTGCTATTGAATCCCAATTACCCTCTAGATCTAGTTTAATCCCAACATCTACTTCTTCTTTTGTGACTTCTAATACCTCTGCAATTATTTCTCTGAATTTAGTCTCCATAATTTACCTCTAACTTAGTTTAGACTTTTTGAATCAAACCCAAGATCTGAACAATAACCTGGCATAGAAATAATCCCTTGATCTATTTTTTTACGATTCTTTAAATAGATATAAGAGCTCGGCATTGGATCATATTTTTTATAACCCAAATGCTTTACCAAATTATAATTTAAAACAGTATATAGAACAACAGTAATGCCTGTTGAGGCTGCTATTTTTTCAATCAGTTTTAGGATATCTAAAATAACTGTATCTTGCTCTTTATGGACATCAAATATTCTTACATAAGGTATTAATCCTTTCTTAGCAAAAACAAACATTACAGAATTATTATTTTTAAAATCTGAAATTATAAAAGTTTTTGGTGCACCCTTTTCTAAAAACCTCCAATAAAAAAAGTTTTTTGTTTGTTCATTCAGATTATACTTTTCAAATGAATGAGTTTTTATAAAATCATGACCTTCATCATTGCATAAAATTTTAAATCCACTATCGTCGGCCATTTTTCTATATTTATCAAGATTTGAAATCTTTCTTTTTAAAAAAATACTTCTTGGGAAAATTATCTTTTTATACCAATATGACTTTATCTGGATTGGACACATTCTTTTATAGGCTTGTGAAAGTTTTCCAACAGAACCTGACAAAATAGTGAAATCATTAGATTTAATTCCATGCTGGATAAGCCTGAGACCACCTCCACTATGACGAAAATTTTTATCAACCATCAAATCATGAACTACTCCTGATTCAATTATTTTTTCTCCATAAATGAAGAAACCTTTAAATAAGTGAATACATCCAACTACAGTATCATCATTTAACATAATAAAAAATCTATTATTGTTGTATTTTAACAACCAATCTATAAAATCTGAGCTTGACTGATACGAGTTTTTTCCAAAATTTTTTTTACAAAATTTTATATAAGAACTTCTATCATCTCTACTGTACATCCGATAATGTATCATGATTTTTGTTTATTAAATCTTTCAATACTGTTAGTACAAAATTCTTCTTGTGACATTATTTTCATTTTATCACAATCAACAGCTTCTTTGACCATTTTAAGAATACCCTCAAATAGTTTGTATTGGCTTTTACCTAAAATAAAGTTGTGCGGATGGGTCCAAAGGTGAACAACTCCACTATGTTTAATGGCGTCTCTAATTATACTTTCCCATCGAAGTATGGATAAGTAATATGGAATATATTTTCTTATGTTTGCTTTGTAGTTTAAAAAGTAACCTGATGGTATTTTTATACTTTCAACTGATGATTGGTTAGAATTCAACGTAAATAATTGAGATTTCTCAAAAATATTAATTTCATGATAAATATTTCTGGTTTTTTCTAAAAATATGCTCCCACTAGTGAATAATCTATCTCTATAACCAATAATGTTATAATCATTTAATAAATTTAAATATCCAATCAAGTTCCTCGGGAAAATGATGGTTCTAACATTTAATCCTTTCATTGTCATTATATCCTGAACCCTATCCATCTCATGCTTAAAACAGTTTTGATCAATAATATTTTCTGAAAGTGGTAAGTGTGTAAAGCCATGGGTTGCTATCTCATGACGTGTATAAGAATTAATTACAAGATCTAGTAATTTGGGATTAAACCATCCATTAAAATTATTCCCATCCGCATTTTCAAAGAAATTTTTTAACCATTTTTGATTTTTGTCTATCAACACATTTGACTTAGCAAACCAATCTCGTTTATCTTTGAATTCATCGATAGACATAGTTAGTGCAGCAACAAAAGCAAATGTTCCTTTAATTTGATATTTATCTAAAAGGGTTAAGATACTTTTATATGATGCTGTTAAACTTTGATTTGTTATAGATGAGTTAATTTTATCATCTATTATGTCAGCCATTCCCCACTTACCCTCACAATCAAAGGATAGAATAAATGTAGCTTTGCTCATAACAATAATTGGTAATTACCAATCTTGAATAACTAGGCTTGGCCTTTTATATCATAAGTCTTGAACTCATCATCTTTAGATACATATATAAAGGACCTAGGAGCATATCTTGGTAGGAGAGCTTTTAATCCGATTTGAATTTTATCAGGATCTAATTCTTCACCAGCTTCAATAAGTTCATGTGTTTTTATTCTTAATTCTTTCCAAGTTATTTTATGATTGTCATCTTTTAGGATCATAATCTTTTTATGGCTCGTTGATATTAGTTTTTCATCAAGAGATTGTAATTCTTCGTATAATTTTTCGCCAGGCCTTAATCCTGTATACACAATTGGGATATCTACTCCAGGTTCTAAACCTGATAGTTTAATTAAGTCGCGAGCTAGCTGATCAATTTTAATAGGTTTACCCATCTCCAATAAAATTATTTCTCCACCACGCCCTATTGCTCCTGACTGGAGAATTAATTGTGATGCTTCTTGGATAGACATGAAATAACGAGTCATTTCTGGATGAGTAACTGTTACGGGTCCACCATTTTTAATCTGCTTTTCAAAAATAGGTATTGCGCTTCCAGAACTACCCAACACATTCCCAAACCGTACAGCGAGAAATTCCGTTTTTGAATTACCATTAATTGACTTGGTCAGAATTTCTGCTAATCTTTTAGTAGCGCCCATAACATTAACGGGATTTACAGCTTTATCTGTTGAAACAAGAACAAACTTTTCTGCAGAAAATTTGTCAGCAAGTTCTAACATTGCAAGCGTCCCACCAACATTAGTTTTTACTGCAGTCCAAGGATGAGTCTCTTGTATAGGAACATGTTTATAAGCAGCAGCATGAAAAACGATTTGTGGACGGTTTTCGTAGAATACTTTTTCTACCTGATTCTTGAGATTTATGTCACCCAAAATTGGTTTTATGATAGTATTTGAATTAGTTCTTTCATTTAAAGACATCAATTCAAATATTTTTTCTTCGCCATTATCCAAACAAATTATTTCTGATGGTTGAAATGGTAAACATTGTTGAACTAATTCAGATCCTATCGATCCCCCTGCTCCTGTAATCAAAACCCGCTTTCCCTGGATTAATCCTTCTATAGAATTCATGTCAAGTTTAATTTCATCTCGACCTAGAAGATCAATATATGATACATCTCTTATAGCCGCTACGGATACATCTTTATCAATTAGTTCTGAAAGACTAGGAACAGTTTTGAATTTTTTACCAGTAGATCTACAAGCAGTTATAATTCTGCGTAGTGTGTCGCCTGTAGCAGATGGCATGGTAATTAGTAGTTCATCAAAGGGATAAGACAAAGTCTCAAGCTCAGATACAGTGCCCAAAACCTTAACCCCATGGAGTTTAGCACCTTTTTTATTCGGATCATCATCAATGAAGCCAACAACATCTAAATTTGATTCAAAATCATCTAAGATTTCCCGTGTAATTTTTGCACCTGTTCTACCTGCGCCAACCAAAACAAGTCTCTTTTTTGATATTACCTTTCCAAAGATTGGCTGATTTTTAAAGTGAGAAAAATATAGTCTTACAGAGACCCTTGTCGCACAGATGGCAAGTACATTAAAAAAGTAAAAACTGAGCAAAACAGAACCTGGATGAATCGAGAACTCCGACAATAGACCTATTCCTAAAAGGCTTATGATAAATGAGATTGTAACGTACTTAATAATAGTAATTAATTCCCAAAGACTAGTATATCTCCATATGGTTTTATAGAAGCCCGTTAAATTAAAAGTTGCCAATTGCACTATGATAATCAAGGGTAACCAAGACTTTAAAAGGGGAACATGTTGTTCTGGGAAATGAAAATCAAACATCAATACAAAAGCCCAAATAAAACATAATGCGATTGTAAATGCGTCAAGCATCATCAATAGTAATTTCCGATTTTGATAAGAAGAGTTGTGAATCATATTTATATGTTTTTAAAAGTTAAGCTTTGATAGCTATATTATAGAATATCTATGACTTTTTATTACTTATTTTTTTATATTTCTAAATTTAAGACAATAAACTGACAGTACTTATATTTTTTCAATGTGAACATATTGAGTAGTTACTATATAAAAATGCTGATTTTTAACTTATTTTTACAATGATTATTGAAATACCTTGAAATAATACAAGTTGGCGAAAAGTTAATTTCTTGAGGTAACAACTTTATCGGACCCTGGTGGTGGATAAGGCGACAAACTACTTTTTCTTTTTACTATTTCTATAAGCTTCTTATCACTAGAAAGTTTTTGTAAAATTTTGTGTATCGCGTTGAGGGCTTTTTCCCTAGAGATGATTGAAATAATGGTCAAGAATATCAATTTAACATCAAGCCATAGAGATTGATTTTTAATATAGAGGAGTCCTAACCTACTTTTCCATGGACGAATTAACTGATTATAGTCTAAGTCAGGATCTTCACTCCCCTTTAAAATGCTTCCCTCATCGGAAAAAACAATCGATGAAAGGTCTGTAATGCCTGGCCTTACATTCAGTAGGCCTAGTTCTATATCCGTATAAATTGCAACATCTCTTTCAACATTTGGCCTTGGACCAACTAGAGACATATTACCGATCACCACATTCCAGAGTTGAGTGATCTCATCTAATTTAATTTTTCTAATTAAATGACCTATCCATGTTATCCTCTCATCATCAGATGCGGTTGAATCCACGCCACTTATATCTGCTGCAACAATCATAGATCTAAGTTTTACCATTTGAAATATTTTTCGATTCATACCAACTCTTGGAGCAATATAAAAGGGGCTATGAAAATCTTGAAGAAATACAATTATAGCCACCGTGATCAAAATGGGAGAAAGTATAATTAAACCTGACAAAGCAAATATTATATCTACAGTTCTCTTTATCATTAAAATTATCCCCTAAATTATTTTATGATTTAAGATATTTATATCAAAATTTAATAATTTTAGGTAGATAAATATTTATACCAATTACTGCAGATGTTCTGACTTTTTCATTAGAGCTCTTTTTTATATCAATACCACCTAATATCAAAATATTCGACTTCGACCAAAATTGAATTCCTGATTTTATGAACAAGTATTCCTTAATAGTTCCACTTGGAAACTTTCCTTTTAAATAATCAGCATATGCATCATAAGGCCTTGATGCGATGCTCTCTTCCCCAATTACTCTTGATCCAGCTTCGAGTTTTATTATAAAATTGAATCTTTTAAAATAATTAAGACCAATCTTTATTTCTCTTCCATCACTCCCATATTGCCAACCCAAAGGCATTTTTCGTTGAACAAAATTATTATATCCATTCCCGTGTCTAAAAGTTGGAGTCCCAATAGTTATAAGTGATAGGTAAGTAGTTAAGAATGATTCCTTTTTCATTAGAGGAGCATAACTAATACGTCCAGAATAGGCTTTACCATTTTCTTTACCATTTTCAAATTCTATTTTATCTAGAACAAATTCATCATAAAGTAAGTTCCAAGATAACCGGAGGTTCTTTAATGGAAGCCAGTCTATTGATACTTGCCAAACTGCATTTGCATCATCAGCACCCACCAGATTCAATCTGTCATTGAGTTCAACTTCTAAATGGTTAGATATTGGATTTAAGTAAGCGATGTCCAACGGTCGACCCTCTCCTGAATAAATAACTGTTTCTGACAATCCTATTAACAACGATTTCCTATCGGTCCATTCAATGGCCCTAGCATTTATATAACGATTAATATGTTCTTCTGTGGACTCCAAAAATCCATGGATATACTTTCCTCTTATTCTACCAAAGTCAAGTTCTAAAATACCATAATCATAAGCTGGTGAATATTCACTTAGAGCTAAATGAATCTCATTACCAGCGCCCCAACTTTCACGACCTCTGCCTAATTGTAGAGTCATCCAATCATTTTGAAAACCTATACCAGATAGATCCGTTTCCCCAGAATTGAATCCAGCTCTGGTTATATCTCGAGGGATACCCGAAAATCGTGAAAATGCCTCAGGATCATTGACAATCCTAGGATATAAATAAATATAATAGTGTTTTTTAAAAGAAAAGTGACCAAAGCCATAAAGGGCAATTGCGTTATTCTCAGTAAATATTCCAGCCCGAGTTTGAATAATTAAAGAATCAGATCTAATCCAATTCTTAGCATCGGTATTAGAAATAGATTGAAATCTGGGGAGTCCAAATGTCGAGTTCTTATCCCAGTTTTGACCCACATCCATCAATAGTTTGTAGGTCTGGAACTCCATGAACTCATTAGGGATTTCTTGGGATAGATTCAGAGAAATAAATGCTAAGCATATTATCTGTTTTTTAAAGGATACAATCATTTAATAGTAAATATCCTATAAAATAAATACAAATAAAAGAGGTATGATTATAAAGGGCAAGCTATGTAGCCAAAATTATATCTATGATTCTCTTTATCATTGCCAATTATTTATTAATTAGCTTGAATATTTTTGATGTGATTGATTTTGAATCTAATCCATAACATTTTCTCAAATACTTCTGGGAACCAACGATACTTGAAAATCCAGGTCCAAGGCCTATACGCAGAAATTTTTTTGGCCTGATGCTATTATCTAGGATAGTTTCGGCAATCAAACTACCTAGACCTCCATCTAAAGTATTTTCTTCAACTGTGACAATGCCACCTGTGTTTTTTGCAGCATCAATAACAGCAGTCTCATCAAATGGCTTTAGCGTGTGCACACTAACAATTCGTATTTTGTGGCCCAGCTTCTGCAAACTGTCATGTGCTTCCCAAACTTCTTCTAATATTCCACCAGTTACAAATACTGTACAACAATCACCGTCAGTTAAGGTTCGTGGCTTACCAATCAAAAAGGGTTGCTCTAAGTTAATATCCATATCTTTTCCACTAGATTTGTCTAATCTAAGGTAACAAACTTTTTCATTCTGGATAATGGCCTCAGTTGCTTGCTCAACCTCCCAATAACTTGAAGGAGATATGATCGTGATATCAGGTAAACTACGCATGATACTCAAATCTTCAGTTGCATGGTGAGAAATACCCAAGGCTCCATAACTGAAGCCACCACCAATCGAAATGATATTTACATTTGTTTCGTGATAACAAGCATCATTTCGTATTTGTTCAAGACAGCGCAGTATCGGAAAATTTGCGATTGAATAAGTAAAAACAATTTTACCTTCCAAAGCCATACCCGCTGCAATACCAGTCATATTTTGTTCTGCAACTCCAGCATTAATGAAATTTTCTGGATATTTTTTCTGAAATTCATCTAAAACACCAAAACCTAAATCACCCGTAATAAGTACAATACTAGGATGGTCTTCAACTAAGCTAGTTAATCTATTAATAAAATGATCTCTCATTTTTTTTGCTGTAATTCCTCTAAGGCAAGATCAAATTCTTCTCCCTTGGGGCACCTGTAGTGCCAGAGAACAGAATTCTCCATAAAACTAACACCCTTCCCTTTTGTAGTGTGACATATATATACGGTTGGTTTTAATTTTATAGATGGCATATTTTCTAAACCAGACTTTAATTGATTGTGGTCATGTCCATTAATCTCATTTGCATTCCAACCAAAACTCTCCCACTTACTCTTAAATGGCTCTAAGCCCAGTGTGTTTTCAATACTGTCTAAACTCTGAATTTTATTGTAGTCGATCATTACCACGAGATTATCTAACTCGTGATGAGAAGCAAACATTGCAGCTTCCCAAATTGAACCTTCATCGCACTCTCCATCGGAAAGGAGAACAAATACTCTGAAATCTTTTTTGTCCATTTTAGCTACTTTTGCCATGCCAACTCCTACACTTAGGCCATGACCTAAGCTGCCAGTTGAAAGCTCTACTCCAGGAACATTTTTATGACTTACATGCCCGCTTAGGTCAGAACCATCTTGGTAATGTGTAGCTAACTTTTCTGTAGAGAAAAATCCAACCTCAGCTAGTGCGGCATAAACAGCTGCACCTGCATGGCCTTTACTTAAAATAAATCTATCTCTTGTTTCTAGTTTTGGATTTTTTGGATCAAAATTCATAATGTCTGAATACAAAACAGCTAATATATCTGCCATACTCATCGCTGAACCGATATGTGACCCCCCACCTGAATTAGCCATTCTAAGAGCATGAACTCTAATTTTATTTGCTAATTCTTTCGATTCCATTTACTTAGATTTTATAAAAAGAGTTAACCTTATCACAAATGTAGGCTACCTCTTCATCTGTTACGGTCATATTTAAAGGCAGCATCAAACTGTTTCTCATTAGTTTTTCAGTAAAAGGAAGTACTTGATCAAATCCCAAATCTCTAAATTCATGAACAGCTTTACCTCCCCACTGGATTAAGGTGCCAATACCATTATTAGAAAGATGTTGTTTTAATTCATCCCTCTTTTCAGTCTCAATTTCATAATTTTGAAAAATATCGAAGTGATTACTATTATTATCAGGTGGTGGTGGTAGAATAATGTTGTTTATGGTATTTAAATTATCATGATATAACTTCGCAATCTGCCTCCTACGTTCAACCGTCTTATCATAGTCCTTAAAAAACACATTTAGTATTCCAGCCTGCATATTATCTAATCTGCTGTTATAACCCCAAATTGATATATTACCATCATCGCCACGACCATGGTCACGCATTAACATGATCTTATTGTAAATTTCATCATCATTAGTAAGCACTAATCCACCATCACCAAAGCAACCAAGAGTTTTAGCAGGATAAAAACTTATGCAACCTCCTAATCCAAAAGAGCCAGCACATTTACCTTTATATTTTGCACCTAAGGCTTGGGCTGAGTCCTCATATATCTGTAGACCATTCTCCTCTGCAATATCAATAATTTCATCCATTTCTGCTACGCGACCATTTAGTTGCGTAGGCATAATTGCTTTAGTCCGAGAAGTAATAGCACCCCTTATTGATTGTGGATCAATTAAATGATCAGGTCCTGCTTCTACAGGAACTGGAGTTGCACCAGTAAACTTAATTGCTGATGCTGTTGCAATCATAGTGTGCGAGCAAATTATAACTTCATCCCCAGCACCAATACCTCCTGCTTTTAATAGCAACTGTAAGGCATCCGTCGCATTCCCTACACCTACAGCATATCGAATATTTAGATACTCTGAAATCTTAGTTTCAAAATCAGATAAGTCATTTTGCATAATATATGCACCACGATGACCTATGTCTATATATACATCAATAAAACTCTTTTCATATTCTTTAAAGAGAGCTTGATAATTAAAAAAAGGTATATCCATACTATCGTATCACTTATTCATTTAATTTGATATTTGAAGACAAATGATTCTTCATTATTATGTACTTTGATCTTATGGGAAAGTATTGCACCCGATTTAAAATAAAAGTTTTGTGCACTTTCTTGGGATTGACCCGTAACTATCTTTACAATCCGAACTTGATTATTTTTTAATTGTTCCATTGCGTTTAAAAATAGCGCTTGCCCAACCCCTTTTCCTTGTTCCATGCTGTCAACGCAGAAGTTAAAAATTTCAGAGTTTGAAATAAAGCTATCCTCTTCATCCTTTTTAGAAAAAGGGTACTTTAGTAAATCAAGACATTTCGTAAAAAACACTCTACCAAATACCTTTAATGGGATTTGAAATACATCCCAATATATTTTTGTCTTAAGGTAATATTTAAAAAAGTTTTTTGTATTAAGTGAAATTGCAATAAAACCTAAAACTTTATTTTGTTCTATTGCTAATAATAAAAATGAATGTTTTGATTTTGAAAAAGAATCGTAAAGACGTGATAGAAAGTCGATTCCAAGTGTAGGTAAAAAGCCATTTGGAATCTCCTTTGAATGAATTTCAGAACACTGTTTAAAGTAAGAATGATCTGCACTCAAACTACATGCATTTATTATATTCATTAGCATCTAACTTACAAGAATTAATTTAAGTTCTTTTAGGTATTTTTCATTTATTCTGTGCGTTAGAGGAAGGGAAACAATGTGCTTACTTGATAATTCTGCGTTAGGGCATGATGTTTCTTCATATCCCATAACTTTTAGACCGTCACCAGTGTATGGGTGAACCGGCGTTAAGTACCAATCTGAAATTTCAATTTTGTTCAAAGAAGCCAAATGTATTAATTCATTTTTATTGGATACCCATATTGGATATCGAACAAAAATCGGTTCTGAATTATTTGAAGTTTCAATCATAAATTTTTCATCCAATTCAGCAATTAAAGTTTTGTATTGGCTATATGTACTTTGAGTTTTTAATTCAAATTCATCTAACTTGGATAATTTATGAAACAACTTTCTTTTGAGAATTTTTGAAATTTTATAACCAAAATCTTTTGATTCTTCATGAACATTTATTGGGGTATGGTTTCCTTTAATTAATCCATATTTTGAAAAGAAATGAAACATGCTCTTTACAGTCCAATAAGTCCTTGGGTTATATAGAACAAAAAAAGCGATTCTCTGGGCAAATAGTTGTAGTTCAGTGATAAATGGAGGATCACTTAGTTTTTTGTATTGTAGCTCTAATCTTTCGAGAATTTTTTTATTATTCACTTTTACTGCCCCTCCCAATCCTAATGAAATTGGTTTACCCCATTCAAAAGAATAAAAACTAGCATCTGAAAAGCTTCCAACCTTATTTTGATTAAATTTAGAATTAAATGTGTGACAACAATCTTCAATGACAATTAAATTATAATTCTTTGCAATTTTTAAAATCTTTTTCAAATCAGCGACAATACCAAATGTATGCTGTATGACAATTGCTTTTACATCCTTTGTTGCTTCCAATTTATTTGCTAAATCATCTGGGCACATTGTAACACCTTTTTTGATTATGTCTATATAAATTGGTAATGCATTTGCTGCAAATACTCCCTCTGGAACTGCACTACATGTGTATGCCTGGATTGCCACTTTTTCATCTTTTTTAATACCGCTCGCAATCAGCAACTCTTTTAATGCCACACGCCCTCTAAAATATAATAATTGATTTTCTATCATAGCCCAATCGCCTCTAACATTTGGTTATTAATTAGCTCAAGGCTAAATCGTTCTTTTGCAATTTTTCTACTCTCAATTCCCATTGAACTTAACTTATCAGTATTTTCAAGACACCAAGCCATACTTTCAATTAGCTCACTCTTACTTTTAACTGATATTAGCTTTCCATTAACACCGTCAACAACCGTATCTCTGCATCCTACTGCGTCTGTAGTAATTATGGGTCGGCCCATTGACATAGCTTCAAGAGTACTACGGGGTATACCCTCATGATAAGAGGGAAGAACAAAAACATGACAAGATCTTATGTAAGGTCTTACATCGTCTGTTTCTTCTATGTGTTTAATATATCCACTACTGGTCCAGGATCTAACCTCTCGGATATTAATTGCATCTGGACCATTATACTCAGTACCAAGTAATATGAACTTTACCTTATTATTTGATTTTGAAAAATGCTTAGCTGCTTCAGCGTATTCTCTTACACCTTTTTCTGATAATAGTCTTGCTATACATAAGAATGTAAGGTCTTTCGTCTCTGGTAACTCAGAAAATTCAAAGTAATTTAAATTAACTCCAGAACCTTCCACAACCGTGCAAATTTCAGATTCAATTATTTTTAATTTTATGAATGTGTCCATAATATCAGAATTTTGAAATATAACCGAATGTGCATTTTTCAGGGAAAATCGAAAAAGGTATATTAAAAGTTTTCTAAGAATAGATCTGAAAACTCCAGACTTTTGGAAAGTGTACCCCAATCCAGTAATTAAAGCTGTAAATCTTAAATTAAAGAACCTTGAAGCCAAACCACCCCAAATAATTGGTTTAATAGTGACCGCCAGAATATTATTTGGCTTGTATCTAAAAAGAGCTTTTACAATATTCAAAAAGGTCACTATTTCAGAAAATGGATTAATTGAGCTTCTATTTATATTTAAATGAATGTAATCATCTACAATTTCATCTATTTTATTTCTTAAATCCTTAGAACATTTTGGAGCTAGTGCTGCTACACGAACATTCTTACTTTTTATATCAATTAATAATTGTGATCTAACATTAATGAGGGAGTATGCATAATTTGAAATGATTAAAAACTTTTTTTTATTTTTCATTTTTTACTGTCCATTCTTCCAAACCTCTAAGCAATATAAAGTCCAGAGTATCTGCGCTCTACTCTCATCTGAGATATTTATTTTACGGTGCAAGAGTTTATTTATTAAATCCCAATCAACAAATTGACTTGAAAATGATCTTTGATTTAAGACATCAAAGATATTCTCACGCAATTCATAATCAACCCAATGCTTCAATGGAACCTCGAAACCTCTTTTTGGTTGTTTTATCAATTTTCTAGGTAGGTACTTTTTTGATAATTCTCTTAAAATGAACTTTGTTTTCATTCCATTAATTTTCAGCTTGTCCGATAAAGTAGGCGCAAATTCAAGCATATATTTACTTAAAAAAGGGCTCCTCCCTTCGATAGAATTAGCCATGGTAGCGATATCCATCTTCTTTAATAGATCGCTAGGAAAAATCATGTTGAAATCCATAAACATAACCTTGGATAAATCTGTAATACTTTCATTATCTAAATTTCTGATAAATCTATCCATCTGTTCAAAGGTTTCATTACTTTTAAACTCGTAAATATCTTCAAATAGATTATTAGTAGAGCAGTTATAATAATCAATGCCTGATTTATTTGACAACATCATCAGTCTGTAAACATAGTTATATATTGATTTTTTATTATTAGGTTTTGGTAAATAGTTATTTAAAAATGAAAAGTGTGATACAGCTTTTAGAATATTATTCCCAACAGGAACATATCTACGATACCCTCCAAATAACTCATCCGCTCCATCACCATTTAATACAACCGTGACATGTTTTTTTGCTTCACGGCTAACATAATAACTCGGGATAGCGCTACTATCCATAAAAGGCTCTCCATAATTTAAAAGGATACCCTCTACATCTTCTTTAAGGTTCATTGAAATTTGTATTTCAGTATGATCAGTATTGTACTTTTGAGAAGTCAGCCTTGCCAAACCTGACTCATCATATGCCCCATCAAACTTAACTGTAAACGTTTTTAATCTATTAACATATGCGCATCCAACAGCTACGATTAAAGAACTATCAATACCACCACTTAAAAATGCACCAACCTCTAAATCCGAAGAAAGCAGCCTATCTTTTACACTCCTATGCAATCGATCATCAACTTCTTTCAATGCGATATTGAAATCATTTACCTTATCTTTTTTGTAATACTGCAAATGATCAAAATAACGAGTTCTATCTATTGAGTTATCTTTCAAATTCAAAGTGTAAACGTGACCAGGCTCAACTTCCATAACATCTCTGTAAGGGGTTTTATCCTTATAAAAAAAACCATTCCTCAAGTATGAGCAAATTCCATCATTATCTATGACTAAGTTTTCAATGCCACTTTTTATAGCATTGAGCTCACTTGCGAACATCAAGGAATTAGAATTCTTATAAATGTAAAGAGGCTTTTTCCCTGCCCTATCTCTTCCAAGATAAACCTCACTTGTCACCTTATTTAAAATTGAAAATGCAAACATTCCATCGATTTCATCTAATATTGATATACCATGTTCAATGAAAAGAGCTAAAAGGGTTTCTGTATCACATCGAGTTTTAAATGTATAATTTTTTACTCTATTCCTTAAAAGTAGATGATTGTATATCTCTCCATTATATGCAATCATATGATCTCCAATTTGAAATGGTTGATTACCATTAACCACATCTTGAATAGATAAGCGAGTGTGTATCAAACTAAAATCAATATGAGTATATATATTTTGCTCATCAGGACCTCTATGAAACATAGATCTTTTGATTAATTTAATCTGCTGTTCGGTTAAATTGGTTCCTCCTGCTATTCCACACATACTATTATAAGGTATTTATAGCATTAGCAAAAGTAGGTAGCATAATCTGCATAGAATAATATTTTTCAATATACTCTCTAGCTTCATAACCATATTTTATTCTCAAATCTTCGGATTGGCATAATTCACTTAAGACCTGAGTCCAATCATTTTCATTTAAAGCAAGATATCCAGCATTGGATTCTCTTACCATTTTTTTATTTACTCCAACAGGAGATGCAACAACAGGCTTTCCGCAAGCCATATATTGGATCAACTTGTAACCACATTTCCCCCTTTCAAATGGCCCATCATTCAATGGCATAATTCCGATGTCAATCTCCTGAATACTTCTCACTTCAGTATCTTCATCCCAATTAATACAATTTACCTTAAAAACACTACTGTCAAAATGCGCTCCAATTACATGTAATACTATATCAAACCTTTGACTTAAAGTATTCAATGAGTCTCTAACCATTTCTAATAGATGGACTGTAGAAGGATTACCAATCCACCCAATGACAACTGCTCCTACAATTTTTTTCTTTGATACAAAATACTTATTTATATCAACTACCGTAGGAATAATTTTAATTTTATTAGCATTTACTACTTTTGCTCTTTGAGCGATATATTCATTCCCACATAGTACTAAGTTTGATCTAAACATTATCAAATCAATCTTTTTTGATAAAAACCTAACAAAAAAGTTTTTGCTTTGATCGTAAAGATGAAAAACAGCGTCATCATAATCAACTATATATTTTTTTTTAATTAAATATAATATGTTCTCAAATAATCCGGGAAAATATGGAAACAACTCTTTTTCTATGATTATTAGATCATATTTATAAACTGTAAACAGTTTAAAAAACCTTTTTATGTAGGAAAAGAATACAATCTGAAGTGATCGACCCTTTCCTGAATATAAACGGTCAATATAATCCTCATTAAATAGAGGTGATGGTTCTAATTCTATATTATAATTCTTAGCCTCATTAATATATTGATAAAAACGTAGTCGACTACTAGCACCAAGTTTTGTATAGCGTGTAAATGCTAGAACCTTTAGCATTATTGAATAACGATAATCTGTGTCTTGATCATCTTAAAAAAATCACACATAAAATAATAAGAAGTTATCTTGCTTATATCTTTTTTCTTTAAATTAATATAAACCAAAACAGTTAAGGTCTTAAAAAAGTTTATTCTTTATCATATAATCATAATCTAAATTTTGTTTCTGCTTCAAAATCCCATAATTACCAATCACCAAAGAGAAGCTTCTAAAAACACCTTGAATATTCCACCATATTTGTGGTTTACGTCCTGTCGCTAAATAAACTGGAGTTAAAATCACGATTCTTATTAAGCGAATAATTTCAATTAGAAACAATAGAAAAGTAGAATAGAGCCCATAATGTTTTAGAACAAATTTGAATTTACTTGATGATAGATTTCGGATAGTTTTTCGTGGAATCTTACCAGAATCTCCCCCCCCATAATGGATTATCTTTGCTTCGGGATAAAAAGTTGTTTTAAGACCTTTATCCTTTACACGCTTAGCAATATCAACATCATCATAATATATGAAGAAACGTTCATCAATTGCGCCCCCAATATCATCTAGGATGGAGCGTCTAAATATCATAGCAGCACCCATTGGCTGGTCAATAGGCATTATCTTATCATATTGGAAGCTTCCATAGCACATGTGATTGAAAATTCCATTATTTATAAAGATAGTATCGAGCTTGAGTGCGCTCATAAAAAAATGAAATAGATTAGGTATACGCCTTATCGAACCTCTTTGCTGGGTTAGGTCCTTATTAAGAATTTTAGGACACATCATAGAAATCTCTTGATGGTCTTTTAGGTATTCTACACTTTTACATAGACCATTTTCAATCACCTTCGTGTCATTATTTAACAAAATAATGAACTCACCACTTGTTTCTAGAATACCCTGATTATTTGCTTTTGAGAATCCTTTATTTTCATCATTTTGGATGAGAATAACTTGTTTATGATTTTCCTTAATATATTTTACTGATTCATCTGAGGACCCATTATCTACCACCACTATTTCTTTGCTATCATAGCTATCACCTTCCACACTTGGCAAACAGTCTTTTAACCATGCTATACCATTTAAATTCACAATTACTATTGATAAGACATCATTTTTCATTTTATGATCAACATTCATAAGCTGTGCATTTGTGTGATAATTAATTATTTTTAATTAGTACAGTTGTAATTATCTAATCAATGAAAAACACCGTAAATAACTAAAAATTATTTCTTCCTTAAACCAATAAATTATATTTTATTTATTTTTCCAATATTCATATATACCCTTATCAAGTTCGTAGTTTGGCCAGACAAATCTATCTCTTTGAGGTTGGGTTTTTGCCCATTCCCACATTTTTGCTAGTCCTTCTTCCAGATCAATTTTATGCTCAAAGTCAAGAAGTTCAACTGATTTGTCCCAAGTAGACCATGCATATTTAGCCTCATGCCTCTCCTCTAGATATATTGGCTTTAAGTGTGTCCCTGTAACATTAATTAGAATTTTACATGCTTCATTGATTGTATACTCTTTGATACCACCGAGGTTTATAATCTGGCCAATGCAGTCATCATTCTGTGATGCATTCCAAAATGGTATAATTGAATCATCAACATAACTGAAAGCTCTAACCTGGTTCCCATCACCAAATATCGTTGGTTGTTTGCCCTCTAATATCTGGTACATCCAGATGCCTAAAACATTTCTATATTTATCCCATATATTCTGATTAATACCATAGAAATTATGTGGTCGTATTATTGTATATTTTAATCCATGCTGTATTAAGGCAACTTTCAAATCTTGTTCGACACTATATTTTGCAATACCATAGGGGTCAATGGGAACTTGTTGCATATTTTCACTGAATGGCGGGTCGTATGCATCTCCATAAACAGACATAGAGCTCGCGAAAACAAATCTATTTACATCAAACTGTATGCTATTGGTAATAAGGTTTGTTGAGGCTATCAAGTTGTTCTCATAATTATATTTTCTTATAAATGGACTTAATCCCTCAGCAGCATAAGCAGCATAATGATAAACAATATCAGGTTTTTCATTTTCGAATAGTGCTTTTACTTGACTCTGGTCTACCAAATCAAACTCATAAAACTTTACCTTAGAATTGACATTTTCAATATAACCGCCGCTCAAGTCATCTACTCCAATGACATCGTGATCAGTATTATCTAAAACCCAATCTGCTAACCTGGATCCTAATAAACCTGCAACTCCTGTAATTAAAATCTTCATTTTTATAATTCCTTGTTACTATTGTTAATTTTTATCTATCAGTGTGTTAGTCAAAAACTATGTACAAATTATTTTCTTTTTAGGACTACATGAATTTCATAGCAAGGGAATATATAACAAAAGGTATCTTCGTAAAGTTCTTTGGTATATGAAGCTATGTTAAATAGTTTCCCAAAAATATATTTCATTCCTGCGCGAATAAAAAAAGTTCTGTCTGTCTTAAAACACAAGTCAACTTTCAACAGATCAAACTTTATATCTGTATCATAAGTAGGGAGTTTCCTTTTGAAAAAAGAACACTCTGCAAAATAACAGAATGTGTAAAGACCAATAGGCGTTTTATGAGTGGGGTCTGAAAAGTAGTAGGGATTAGAAAAATGAGGAGCATAAAAATCAATAACTCCATTTTTTTTCATAATTCGTGCTAAACCTACCATAAATAATGGTAAATCATAAAGATGTTCAATAAAATGAGAAGAATAAACCTTATCAATTATTCCATTAGGAATCAATTCCAGTACTTCATAAATATCCCCACAAATATCTACATCTTTATAATTTATTAAGTCTACAGTAATAGAGTTTTTAATTTTTTTATACTGGCCACATCCTAACTCCAATATAACCTCTTCATTAAGATCAACCTTGTCTTGGATGATTTTATTAATTTTATCTTGCAACCTAACTTGTTCCCTATCTTCTTTCATATTGAAACCTAGCTATATAGATATTCAATTTTTACAATAATATCCATCACAAATTAATTAATTCAACGACTATGTACACAAAGTGATAAGTACATATAAATAGTACACTTGAATATGCTAATATAGATTTATAGTTAAAATTTACTTTGATTGAAAATAATAGAGGGAAAATACCAAGCAAGGAAACTTCGCGTATTCTATGAGCAATTCCTGGACTTTTACCCAATGTAAAATAAAGCAACATGCCAATAATGATTAGCAATCCACCTTTTTTTTGTACATCATTTAAATGTTTCCAATTTATTATACAGTACAAACATAAAAATAACTGCGATATTGATATAAGATTAAAATAATTAACACTTTGTGTCATTGAATAGGATGATGAAAGGTATGCTGTAAACTTGAAAATATCTCCAGATATAAATCCGAGACCATAATCTAGAGATAGCGCAATAAATAAAGTCATAATTACTGTTAATATTGGTTTTTTATAGGATTGAAACAATATGCTGATCAAAGCAACATAATGAAACATGGATGCAAAAACAGTTTTAAAAACATAACCATTAGTAGTTGATGGCGTAAGCAATAAATAAATTATTATTGTACTTGCAATCGCAGTTCTCAACTGAGATGCATCTAAAACTGGCATAAATAAAATCGCGTAAAAGAACCATGCAGAAATAGGATATTTTAAATATCTATGGAAGAATGAGTACTTTATCGTTAAAATAAAAGAAGCTATCATTAAAAATGTATTTTGAGCTGAAAAAAATACAGACAAGTAGTAATAAAGCATTGTGAAACCTGGCTCGTACCGATATTGCAATACAGCGTCAATCACTCTCCCTGAATTAGATATCTGATTAAAAATCAATTCATATTGTGCAAAATCATTCGAAATAGTTCCAGTATAAAAAACCAATAAAAATATACTTACAACAAAAATTATAACATTAAAAAAAAATATTAATGGTTGCACTGATTGTTTCAATTATTTTTTTTAATTTTTTTTATAAAGAAAATTATCCAAGGTGGAAAAATAGCAACTATTAATAGAACAAAATTTTTCAGTTTACTATGTATTGATAATACATCAGCATAATTTTTATACACATCCCAATTATAATATCTAAGACTTCTAAGTTGCATTAGTGTAGCCAGATTAAACATTTTACTTTTCACAGAATGGTTAATTATTGTCATTTCTTTATTACCAATAGTATAGCTCGTTGGCAAATTATGTACTGCTTTGCTCCAATCATCAATAAAAACCTCAAAAGTATTTGCAATCCAATAACTTTTTTTATTTTTATTTGAATAAATAAGCACATCATTAATCCAATAAAATGAACAGTGCAGTGCTAGATAATTATATATCAAAGAAAATTGTGGAAAATTTCTGTACTTAGTAAAATCCATTTTTGGTATAAACGAAATAGCTTTTCTTGAAAATATGGTTGCCCCTGTTAAAGTTAAGTGCCATCCAAATTTTGAAAGAATTTCATTAGGGTCATCATAACTATCTGAAGGAAAGTTTATATCTCTATTTTTGATATTTATTGATATAATATCAGATTTACTTTTATCAATAACATTTAATAATTTTAAAATTGAACCTTCCTTTATCAAAATTGAATCACCCAACAACCAAACATAATCAGTACTCAGTAACTTTAGTGAGTTGACAAGATTTTTATCGTGCCCTAAACTTGGTAAATTATTGACATATGTAATATGTGAGTAGTTTCTCTTTAAATCGCAAACCCATTCCTCTGTTTTTGAATCTTTACTATCATCAGAAATAAAAACAGGAATTGAATATTTATGAATCTCTTCAAGCATCAAGATGAAATTTTCTTTTAGAATCTCTGACCTTTGATATGTAGGTATTACAATGCCTAATTTTTTATTCATAGGCTAATATTATAAATCCTGATCTACGTTAAAATATTCATATATAAACCCCACAATTTTCTCAAGTTGCAATTTTCTTATACCAAACCATAGTGGTAACCGAAGAATAGATTCGCTTCCAGTAGTTGTAAATTGATCCTCACCATGAAATCTTGAAATTGATAATCCCCCTGGAGAGGAATGTAATGGGATATAATGGAATGTAGCTCCTACACCTTTATCATTTAGGAAGCCTAGTAATTTATTTCTATTACTTTTTTCTACCAGCTTAATAAAAAGCATATGTGCATTGTGAACACAATCTAAAGGAATATTAGGTAATTCAATTAATTTTAACTCAACTAGCTTTTTTAAGCTATCATAGTAATAATTCCAAGATTGCATCCTGTCATTGTATATTATATCCCATTCTTCTAATTGTGCATATAGACAAGCAGCTTGCAACTCTGATAAAAGATAACTACTACCAATATCTACCCAAGTATATTTATCTACGTGTCCACGAAGAAACTGTGAGCGATTCGTACCCTTTTCTCGGATGATTTCTGCACGACTAACAAACTGTTTATCATTAATTATTAGTAAGCCCCCTTCCCCTCCGCTCGAATAATTCTTTGTTTCATGAAAACTATATGTCCCTAAGTGCCCAATTGAACCTAGTGGCCTATCCTTAAATTTACTCATTACACCTTGAGCAGCATCTTCAATAACAAATAAGCCATGATCATTTGCTATTTTCATAATGATGTCCATATCACAGCTGACACCAGCATAATGCACAGGTACAATAGCCAAAGTTTTTGATGTTATTGCAGATTCAATTAATGTTTCATCGATATTCATTGTATCAGGTTTAACATCAACAAAAACTACTTTTGCTCCTCTTAGGACAAATGCATTGGCAGAACTAACAAATGTATAACTTGGCATAATAATTTCATCTCCAGGCTTTACATTGATAAGCATTGCTGCCATTTCTAATGCTGCTGTACATGAGGGAGTGAGCAAGGCCTCTTCGCATTTTAATAAATTCTTAAACCATTGTTGACATTTGCTTTTAAATCTCGAGTCATTATCTAAAGCATTTATAACTTCAAGTAAATACTTTTGAGAACTCGATACCTTTATTGGCTTATTAAATGGAATTTTATTTATCAATTAGAAAACTCGTGTTGAAATATTCTGAAAAACATTACGATGATATTTAACTACTTCATTGGGGAAAATAAAATTGAAATTTAGATTATTCAACCTATCAGCTAAGTTATTTTTCTCATCTAAGAAAAAAAATAAATTATTTTTCCGTAGTACATTAATCCATTCCTTTGTTTTTTTCTTATAGTGCTGATAAATATTTCTATCATCAATAATGATAAATAATATTTCATTCTCTATACAAAAGAAAATTAAGCTATGTAAACAAGTATCAAATAAGGCTAAATCACCCCTAAACAAAAATTCTTCAGGTTTACCATTTATTATATCGCATTTAAAATCTACATAGAATTCTGATTTCATCAATCCTGGATATGGTTTTCTAAAATACTGTTGTCCATAAATTTGTAATTCACTATGAATGTAATTGATTTTTCTTTTATCTCTTTTCATAATGTATTGGATAGGATAAGTAAATGAATGAAACTTTGGCTCTTGAGAAGATTCAAACCAAACAACTTTTTTATTATAATTGGTACTAAAAAAAGACCTATTTCTTTTTCTGAATCTTGACTGTTTGACATTTTTTTCTGATAAACCCCACCCAAAAAATTTATCTGATAGTTTTTGTTCAAATATTTGTAATGTATCAGTCTCAAAAATATCATAACCACCTCCATGTTGGTATCCATATAGCATAATTTTTTCATTTAATAAAAATATGTTTTCCTTACCACAAAATTGAAACAACTCGTTCGGTGAACAATGGATAACTGATTGATTATTATTCTTCGTATAAATTTGCTTGGATTTAAATAAGTCTGGTAAACCCAACAAAATATCATTTTTATCTATAATCATTTTCTCTTTTGAAAAATATTGATCTATCGCAGAAATAATATTTGTTGTCAATTCTTTATCAAATGAAATTGGAATTGATTTCAATAATTGGGAGGTATATCTGAGTAAAAGATAATCTTTATAAGATTTAAGATGCCAATAAGATTCTTGAGGTGCTGCAGGCAGTCTATATTGGATTGAAAAGTATTTATTTAATTGCAACAACCAGTTGCTTTTACGATTAATTCTTATAAGATCTGGTTTTGGTAAAACATCTCCAAACTCAAGAGATATAGAAAATATGAAAATATCTCTGTAGTTACCTTTCAAAAACATTTTTACAATTTCCTGTCCGTAAGCAATGTATAGCACTCTAACAGAAAAAATCCAAAATTCTAAAAGATTAATTATTTTTTCTTTATTGGCATAATCTCTAAAGCATAAATGCAGTTCATTATTAATACTTTCAAAGGTCTTTTTATGAATTGTTAATTCATTAATTTTTTTTATTGTTTCTAGCAAAATTTAATCTTTCAGAAGTTATCTTTAAGAGACATCTATAATCTAGTTTGAAATATCATTTTAGGTAGGATCAATATTATACATCGTCTTATTAAAGGTAAGTAATTATAAGGAAATTTATTATTGTATCCATATTTCTTTTCTCAATTAAGACTACCTTCAAAAACAGAAATAATTATAAATGCTTTTACCACAAATACTATAATTCTTTATATACAGTATATTTTAACATTCTTAATATCCTAAACTTTGTTGATTTTTTGGCAATCCAAAGTCCTGCTTGTAAAGCATAATAATTTCTTGAACGATTGTATTTTTGAGTGGTTCCGTTTTTAGATCATTTAAAATATCATTAACATGATGATGGTTTTTTACACCAAATATTACTTTATTTGGAAATTTTTGCTGCAAAAGGAATCTTCTTGCAAGACTAGATATTGGAATATTGGTAATCGAGTCTAATCGTTTTACTCGCTTAACAAGGGATTCTAATCTCTCACCTTTCAACCATGTTGATCTAAAATCATCTTTGGGAAATGTCGTATCCTTTGTTATCCTACCTGACAATAATCCAGTCGCAAGTGGTGAACGTGCATAATAAACCTTAGTCTTTGCTTGACTTTCTAAGAAAGGCTTTAGGTACAATAAATTCAAATCATTTTGTAATGCATCAAAATAATTCACTTCATTTGAAGAATAATGAAAATCTTTAGCAAGACTTAATCCACTATATTTTATACGCCCATTAACTTTTTCATGTTTAAAAAAATCTTTTAATTCTAAGAGAGATTTTATTTCATCTCTTGGGTTATGTAAAAATAATGTTTTTATAGAATTTATACGTAAACGGTCTAGTGACCTGTAGAGTGAAGACTTTAATGCAGTAGCACTAAAATCTTTTTTATTGTTTAGATGATTACCGCATTTAGTATTTATAGAAATATCATCAACACCCTCAAAGACCTCTCCAATTATGCTTTCCATCGCTCCTCCACCATAATTTGGAGCAGTATCAAACTCCTTGAAACCAACTTTTAGACAATGTTCAAGTGTCTTATAAACTTCCTTTTTATTGATTCTACCAAAGTCTCCACTTAATGGCCATGTTCCAATTACAACTTTAGATGTATTTAGCAATTATAAAGAGCCTCAGCATTCAATATTTTGGGGGATACCATTTTTAACAAAATTGACAAAGTTTTTTTTGTAAAACTTTAACTTTTCAACATCTACTAAAGAATGCTGACTTAAAGAACGCAATGCTGAATCAACATGGTATTCATAGTCATCAAAATAACCTAACTCATTCCCCTTTATTTGCTGAGCAGTGCCAATGTAAGGTGAATAAAAAGCTACTGTCATATTATCAGGTTGTAATAATCTATTGAACTTTATGGTGTCTAATATTGAATCCTCGTCCTGCTCAGGTAAACCAATGATATTGTATGCTGTCCGCTTAATATTATTATCACGTAAAAGTCTAAAAGCTTTAATTATCTTTTTCTGATCAGCGAATCTTTTAAGCTTTTCTTCACGAAAATCTTGTGTTGATATTTCTATTCCCATACCAACTCCATCTACTTTTAATTTTTTCAATAGCTTAATTGAAGATTCGTTTATACCCTCAGGCCTGGTTTCTATATATAGAATGATATTTAAGTTAGATTTATGAATCATATCTGAAAGTTCATTTAGGGTTTTCCTATCTATCGTAAGAAAATTAGTGTCTTGGCACCTAAAAAGTTCTATCCCTAATTCATTATGCAATTGATTCATTTCAGAAAAAATTCTCTCAGCAGATTTATGACGTAAATATTTTCTTGAATTTCTTATTGTACCTGTTCCCTGAGCTACCTCATCAAAACCATAATATGCTTGAATAACAGTTTCAACACAATATTCGCAGGCATATATACAACCTCTTGACAACTCATAATCTACTGCTCTTACAACACGCCCATTATATGGTCTTAAAAATACTTGATTATCAAAAACTGAATAATCATAATGAGGTATTACATCTAAATTCTCAATTATTGGTTGTCTATCATTCATAACAACTTTATCATCATTATCCTTATATATAATCCCATCTACATTTTTTATGTCACCATTATTAACAACATTATCAATTAATTCTTTTAGGATAATTTCTGATTCTCCAGATATAAAATAATCAACATTGTTAAAGTGTTTGTAAACATTAGTTAATTCTCCAGTGACCTGAAGTCCTCCAGCAACTTTTTTTGCAGTAGTACTAATGGTCTCAAGTAAACTGTAACCATATTGTATGTTGACATATTCTCCTTCACCATGAATATGTGAGGACAATGCTGACCAAAATAAAAAATCAGGTTCATAATCGTCAATAAACTTTTGTAAATCTTCTGTTATATTGCTTTTTAGGTATTCTATTTTTTTATCATAGTCGCTTTTTTTATACATTTCATTTTCGGTATTAAATGCAACTTCATTAACTGTCCAATCTGCATAAAAGGAGCAATCAAATAGTTTTACTTGATGACCTGCTTCTCTCAAGACAGATGTGTGAGTTGGAATCCAAATATGTGTGATACCTCGCCCCCATTTATTGGGGTTAATTAATAGTATTTTTGCCATCTAAAATATTTATCTTAAATAATATCTTTGAATTGTTTTTGATTTGGAATTCCCCAAAAAGATTTTTTGGAAATAGTATCTATGAAAGATTTCGCACTTTCTCCTATTCCAAAATCTAAGGAGGGGCTAAATCTTTTTGGGACATCTTCAATTGCTTCTAATATTTTTTGTTCATTCTCATCAACATTAATTATTGATTCATATTGTCCACGATTACTTTGTCTTGTTCCTATATTGATTGAAGGCACTCCAAATACTGAGGCCTCGCGAACTCCAGCGCTTGAATTACCAATTACTCTTTTGGCATTTTTCATAAGTGAGATATAATATTCAAATCTTATAGATGGGAAAAATTTAAAATTATTGTTGTCTTTTTGTTTTTGCAATTCCGAAAAAATAATATCTGATCCATTGTCATTATTTGGATAAATAACTATATATTTTTGTTCAGATTTGACTAAGGCATTAAGAACAGCCTTTATTTTTTTTTGTAAATCATTTAATTCAGTTGTAACTGGATGGTAAATAAATATATTGTAATCATCAAATTGTATATCATATCTTCTTTTTACATCTTCTATAGCAGGAAGTGTTTCAGAAAGCATGATATCGACTTCCGGTGAGCCAATAATAAAAACTGAATTAATTGACTCTCCCATTTGAATTAATCTGTTTCTAGCAGTATCGTTTGCAACGAAATGGACGTGTGATAATTTTGTAATAGAATGTCTTATTAGTTCGTCTACAGTCCCTGATAGTTCACCTCCCTCAATATGGCAAACTAAAATATTATTCAAAGCTCCAACAACGGCTCCTGCTAGTGCTTCCACCCTATCGCCATGTACAACTATTAGATCAGTTTTAAATTCTCGCACATAGTGACCAAGGCCCTCAATAGTTTTTCCAAGAATCATATCCATTTGATGATTTTCTGAAATTGCAATTTGGTTCATAAATAAATATAAATTCTTGAAACCTGATTTTCTGATTTCATCGTGGGTTGATCCATACCTACTCAATAAATGCATTCCAGTTACAAAAATATTGCAACTAAAAGTTTTTGATTTATCTACTGATTGCATTAGTGGTTTAAGTTTTCCAAAATCAGCCCTAGTTCCCGTTATGAACAATATTTTTTTATTCAAAATCTTCCCAACATAATTGTTCATTTATTTCAAGATTACGTAGGGCTTTTTTGCCTAAAATATTTTTATAATCTTTAGCTTTTATCGCTCCAGTTCCTGGCCTTTTTACCCAAATATTTTCTTTTGTTAAAGTTTCACCCTCATTTATTTTATTAATTGTAACAACACAAGCGTAGGCAAAATCAATAGTAGGTTTTTCTTCTTCTAAAATTTCTTTACTTCCACCAAGTGAAAAATTTATTTTTCTTGAACCGTCAATCAGGTCTTTTAAATCAGGAGGGGTCAATGATATTGGAACATCTGGACCAGGCCATGATATATCTGAAGTGAAATGTTTTTCTAATATCTGCGCTCCTAATGCAACTCCTGCAAAACACGTATAATTACCTAATGAGTGATCACTCAAACCAATAATTGCATTAGGAAAAGTTTCTTTTAATTCACTTATCGAACCAAGTCGCACTTTATCATAGGGTGTTGGATACATTGAGGTGCAGTGTAATAGGGCATATGGAATATTATAATTTTCAAAAATTTTTACTGCTGGTTTTATTGAATTGAGATCATTCATCCCTGTACTAAGAATTATTGGTTTATTAAATGATGCGATATGTTCAATTAAAGGATAATTGTTACATTCTCCTGAGCCTATTTTATATGCCTTCACATCCATTTTTTCAAGCCTATCTGCTGCAGCTCTGGAAAATGGGGTAGACAAATAAATCATACCCTTTTGATTAACATAATCTCGAAGATAAATATCTTCATCCTCGGTCAAAGTGCATCTTAACATAATATCCCAAATGCTTTCATCTGCATTCCCAGGAATTACATCATTCGGTATCATTTCGTCTTCAATTACATGGCATTGAAATTTGACACATTCACATCCTGAATCTGCTGCATCATCCACCATTTTAATTGCTTTGCTGATATCTCCTTCATGATTTATTCCAATCTCTGCAATGACAAAGGGTGGGTTATCTCTCCCAATTTCACGATTATCTATTATAAAAGGCCTCATAAATCACCTTCAACATTCCATACAGGCTTCCTTAGAAACCATCCTTCAGAATTTTTACCCCATAAATGAGGAGAGCGTGCACCATCTATAATCTCCCAAAATCTTTCTTCGTTCATATCCATATAGTCAAGCATTTCAGGTAAATATTTTCTTGGAATTTCTGAATCGTATCTTTCAACTAATGCTTTGCCTTCTTCTCGATCAATTTTCTTATTCCTTATTTCTTGAGCTGCGTCATAAGAGGCTCGACCAAGTCCAAATTTTATAAATGTTGTGTAGTAGTGGAGTGGGTCTATCCTATCATCTATTCCACTATATTTTGAATATGAGCCTTCAGTTCTTTCCGTATTTGGCGAAAATCCAGTGTTCTCAACTGCATAGTAATAACATTCTTGTGAATCCCATTTAATATAATAACTTAAATAATGTACCTCTGTACCCACTTGTCTTAATTTGCTTTTGTCTGCAGGAAGGTATGGCAAGAGTTCTCCTTCGCTAATTTTATAGTCTTTAACCAATATATCTCCAGGTATTCCGCCCAAATAAAGTTTTGATATATCTTGATCTCCTTCAAAAAATGTTCTATCCATGGTGGGAATAAAATTATCCTCAATATTATTACCCCATTCAGCAGGATTATCTCCATAAAAAACTAGTGGAACACCATACATTTCTGAAGCTTTAGGAGCCACATGCCTTTGCCCGATTATGAATGGTTGAAAAGGATGAACTAGATTTTCAAAAGCTAGTTTTGTCAATAGTCTATGTATTTTCCCATTTGGGGTTGTAAGAATATTATCCAGTCCTGAATGTATCCATTTTTGAAAATTTTCAAAACCGACATCCGTATACACGTGTGGCGCCCAAGTTACAGTAAGTGGGTTCATATTATATTTATATTTTAAAATATGAGCAGTGAATGAACTATCTTTACCTCCACTACCAGGGACAATGCAGTCGTAATACCCTTTCTTGCTTCTGTGTGCATCGCAAAGTTGTTTTAACTCAATCTCTTTTTGCTTCCAATCAATTTCATTATCCTTAATATCTGCCCATTTACAAGCATTGCAAATACCGTCATCGTCAAATAATAAAGTTACTTTTGATTGGTTTTTTTTATTTTTGAATTCTACTGTTGAGTTGGGACGCTGATTAGAATAAACACATTTTGTACAATAAATTACATCTTTTGGAAGACCATACTTTACTTCCAACTCATTATTCCCATTATTAATTCTCATTTTTTATTAAATCAGTTATTTATTTCAGATTAAAGACTATAAATATACTCCTTTAAATTTTGATAAAATAACAATCCTTGATTTGCACTCTTCTCAGGATGAAATTGAACTCCAGTGATATTATTCTTAACTAAAGAAGAACAAAAAGTCTTTTTACCATATTTTGTTTTAGATACAATCACAGATTCATCCAATGGGTTGCAAAAAAATGAATGAACAAAATACATTGTTGATTCTGACTTTGAACCTTTCAAAAATGTTTTGTCCCAACTATTAGTTTCAACTATTGAATTCCATCCAATGTGAGGGACTCGTAAACACTCTTTAATATCAAATTTTAATACATCTCCCTTTATCAAACCAAGTCCTTGTTTCTCTCCAAATTCATAACTTTTTTCAAACAATAATTGCATCCCAAGGCAAATTCCAATAACTGGTTTACCTGAACTAGCAAAATTTAATATTGTATCAACTAGATTTAAATTTTGAAGGGAATCCATAGCATTACTAAAAGCTCCTACCCCAGGTAAAATAATCATTGCAGCTTCATTTATTTCTTCCGTTTTGCTTGTTATAATCGAAGATAAACCAACATATGTACAAGCATTTTTTACACTAAAAAGGTTACCCATTCCATAATCAATAATTGCACAATATTTAGTATTAAAGTCCATATGTAAATATTATTCCTATATAATAGTATCGTTCTTGTCAGTTCTCTATATTTCCCTGGAAGTCAATCCGTTTGCAAATAGATATTCTTTCGTTTTTTTCAGACTTGTGGCTTGAACGTTTGAATAACCTCTCTCCATTTTCAAATGGCTTTGGTACGAATTTTCATCCCTAGCTTCTATTTTTCTTTTTGAAACCAAGTCATAGTGAAACATTGATCCTATTCCTATACCACTTGCATTGGAATATTTAGCAACTTCAAATACATGATTCTTATTCCCTGCACCTCCGCAAGCAACCACCGGAACTGTTACTGAATTAGTTATATCACTCACCAAGTCTAAATCAAAACCTTTCCCTGTTCCTTCATGATCAACTGATGTGACTATTACTTCTCCTGCTCCAAGGCCAACTGCTTCAGAAGCCCATCGAATTGCATCTTTCCCAGTTTTTTCCCTACCATTATCTGTATAGGCTTCATACGAATTGTCATTCTTCTTTGCTTCAATTGAGACTACAATCGTTGATGAACCAAATTGATTTGATAAATCGCTTATAAGATTAGGATTTTTTATTACAGCTGTATTTAAAGCAACTTTATCCGCGCCAGCGTTTAGAGCATTCCTCACATCCTCGATAGTTCTGAGCCCTCCACTAACTGTAAGTGGAATAAAGATTTTTTTTGAAGTTTTTGATATTATTTCAAGCAAACTATTCCTGCCATAAAGACTTGCTACGATATCAATATAAAATAATTCATCAGCTCCTTGTTCATAGTACTGGGTAGCAAAATCTTCAGGTTTTCCAAGTATTCTCAGCCCTTCCATTTGAATTCCTTTTACAAGATTTGAGCCTTTAATATCTAGTCTTGGAATAATTCGTATATTCATCAATAGTTACATTTTCAAATTTTTTATTTCTTTATTTGCTTTAATGATATCTGAAAAATTATCGATGTCTAAACTTGATTTTTTAGTCATTAAGTATTTTGATGTGAAATCATCAAGAAACCTTTTAGTCTTGATAAAGTTCTCCAATTTTACAATATAAATAGACCCATTTGGAAGATATGTTTTCGGAAGACTTTGTCTATCTTTAAAAGTAAAATTCCCATTATTAAATTCAGTAAGAAAACCATTCTCTGATTCAAATAAAATTTTTAAATATTTATTATCAACCTTACAAACAGAAATAAGACAATTTGTTTTTTCTTCGAGTATTTTAAAACATGATTCATCTATATTATTAGAAGTACGTAAGGGAGAAGTAGGCTGAAGCAGAACAATATAATCGGGCTCGTAATTTTCTAAAATTTTATCAATTGCATGAACAAGAGATTCAGCAGAAGTAGTTGTATCCTGAGCCAATTCCCCTGGTCTTTTTATTGTTTTGACTTTCTGGCTTTTTGCGTAGGATATAATATCGTCAGAATCTGAAGACACAAATGTCTCAAATATGTATTTTGATGCTAAGCTTGCTGCTATTGTCCAATAAATCAAAGGTTTACCATTTACCAATGTTAAATTTTTCATTGGTATCCCTTTTGATCCACCCCTTGCTAAGATTACTGATATAAATTGCTTTTTTACCATAACATAAAATTCATATAATCTTTTTGATGCTAATTTCTAAATTTAAAGCAACTTAATAATAAAGAGGTCTAAAATTGCGACGATTCATTAACTTTTTAATGTATTGATCAATTGGCATATTGGCATATTCTAAAAATTCAAAACTTTCAAAAACATTAATGTGATTTAACATTTCCTTGACAAAAAGAAAATTATAAACTGCATCATGTTGTGCGATGCCAATTAATACTTTTTTTTCATTGATCTGATTATCTTTTCTAGTAAGAGTGGGATAGTAGTTTGCAAAAGTCTCCTCTTTTAGATAAAAGTCAAAACCCTCAATAATGCATCTGCATCTTCCATAAACTTTAATTATATTGAATAATGCTCTACCTAATCCGGAAGCTCCTCCCAAGGTGGAACTATTTGGCATAATCGATAACGGGAAATCAGAATCATCTATGGGGTACATACTACTTACAAAAATCTTGCCATATTTATTTAATAACATCTTACGTTTTTCTTGATCTCTTTTAATTTTGGTATCATAGTAAACCCAATTTAAAAGCATCATAGAATCTTTAAAGTGAGAAGTATCAAAGTTTATATCTTTAAAAAGAACAATGGTGCTATCCTCATATTTCCTATTAGGTTCATTGTCCGAATTTGGTCCATATATATAAAATGAATTCTCACTTTTATTTGCTTTTTGTTGATTGATTTTAAAAGAATTTGAGTTTCCAACCTCATCTGCTAATCCATACTTCCCTAAAAGGTATAAATAATCCTGCGCTGACTCTATCTCATATTTACTTTCAGAGTAATTAGAAATGAATCTTGCCCATCTTTCCTTCTCTTCAACAGCTTTATACATTTTATTATCTGCTAGATGTTTGATATAATTTGCATTGAATCTTTTAATGCATAATAAATAATAGAAATACTTTACTCTAGAATCTGATTTTTCCATATTATTAAGTATTCTCTTCAAAAAATGTACTAATTGAAGCTCAAAAGAATTTCCATTGAACAAATAGATTATCAGGTCTGATAATTTTCTTAAAATTTTACCTACTAGGTTCCTGTGACTATGGCAATATATATAATTAAACTGTTCAAAAGTAATAACAGGATTCATCTTCTATGAATTACCCATATCAACTTTTAAATGCGGATTATTATCAAAAGCAGTTATAATATCATTCAAATTAAAATTTTTATTATCCTTATAGCACATTGAAAATATTTCTCTTACCAGATTAAGATTTTTCTTTTCATTTACTGCAAAAGTTAATTCTGGTCTGTTGCATAATTCGAATTTACCCTTTGCTTCAATAAAGCTTGTTTTAAAAATTTTTGGATTTTCTGCAATGAAACTCGTCGCATGCTCTCTATGCCTCTCTTCTGACGTAAGCTTTGAACATTTTTTAAGTGTTTCCAAGGACATAACCTGAACTCTCACACCAATCGGAAAACGCTTTAGACTTATATCTACTTTTGGGTACTCATCAGTTAATGTCGCAACGTAGTCGTAATCTCCAGAGAAATATTTTATTAAACATGAATCAATTAATTCACAATGAACTAAAGGATTATCTCCCAATACCTCAACAACGGTTGAACAATTAAAATGTTTTGCAGCACTAGTTAATCTTCCTAGGACATCATCTGCTGAGCCTCTATAACACCCTATCTCATTTTGTTTGCACCATTCCTCTATGTCATTATCTTGGTTTAGATCGGTAGTTGCGACAACCAAATCATTTACATAGTTGGAGGCTTTGATTCTTTCAATTAGTTGCGAAAGCATAGGCATCCCATGTAGATCTTCCAATGTCTTGCCAGGGAATCTAGAAGATCCCATTCGTGCAGCAATCAAAGCAGTAATTTTTTCATTTGACTTCATATAATCAAACCTCATTCTTTAAACTATTTTTTGATTTAAAATCATCCCTGCTATCTCCCAGTCAAGTTCTGATTTGATAAGAAAAGCAGAACGCTGATCCATCACTGCGTGTCCAATTTGGCCACCAATAATTTTATTTTTTTCATTAAAAAAATCTTTCTTAACTAGAGTCATTCCCCCGACTTTTCTGTATAAATCATCACGTTCAAGTCGCATCCCATCTTCACCCCTTCTGGGCTTTAATCCATTACCCTCATGAATATAAAACATGTCATCATCCATTCTAACTCCAATAACTACATCTACATCATAAAGTTGCATTATATGTACAGCCTTGCTAATGTACATTGCATTTCGAAATGGTGCTTCAATATTTAAAATTAACAATGCATCAATATCTTGAGATTTATAGGAATCCAATACATCTTGTATCGTGTGGGAAAGGCTTTGATTAATTCTAGATAATTGAGAATTACGTTTATGGCAACTTACTTTTTCCCCATATTGACTATTTACATAATTAATCAAATTTTTATCAGGCGTAGTCAATATGATTTGATTAGTATCTTCGCATTCAAGTGCCTCATCAATTGTCCAATTGACTAGAGGTTTATTTCCCAATACTTCTAGTGGTCTACTCCTTGAATCCATTGTACTTCCTCTAACCGGTATAACAGAAAGAATTTTTAAATCAACAACTTTACGTATATTTACATGTTTTTTCAGAATTTTTGCCTGTGTATTTAGGAGGGCACTCTCATCTTGGGTTAGACTCTTTGGATGCTTTCGGTAATAGAAAAGTGGCTCATTAATGTTGGCAACCTTATAGCGATGTGCGATTTTTAACCATATATCATAGCCATCCTGACGAGTTATATTTTCATCATAACCACCGACATCCCTAAGAACATCTCTACGGAACATAGTACAAGCGCCATGGGCAGGAATATCATAAAGTGTGACATCTTTCTCAAAATCATGTCGCTTTACACGATGCAATATCTCTCCATATTCATCGACCTCATAATAATCCGGGAATACAAGTGCTAAGTCAGGGTCTGCTTCCATCCTTGAGGTTAAAACACTAAGAGCATTTTTCAGAAGATAATCGTCTGCATCTAATCTCATAATGTAACTACTAGAACTCATCTTTAGAGCAATATTATTTGTAACAGACAAGCCTTTATTTTTTTGTCTTACGACATTTACTTTATCTATCTGTTCATAATTAATTAAAATTTCGTTACTGTGATCTGTTGAACCATCATCAATAATAATCAGCTCAAAATCAAGAAAATCTTGGGAAAGAACACTGTCTATTGATCTTTTAAGGAACCTCCCATAATTATGATTAACAAGATATACTGTTACAAGTGGATATGATTTAGTCAAGTTTAACCCTTAAAGAGATGTATCAAGATAAGGGAAAGGAAGTTCTGAGAATCCAACCATTATCCTCTTAAGATGAAATGGGTCAGTGTCTATTGGATTCAAACCAGGGACAGCTGAAGGGCTACATACGACTCCATATTTTTTCAATACATTTATAACTGATGAATTGTAATGATTTTTTTGACCCTCCGGATAAGAATAATGGTATATACTTGTTTGTAGATTTATTTCTAATAAATCTAAGGATGAACGAATCTCCTTATCTAACATATTTGCGTCTAATTGGCTAAGAATATTATGATAAAGTGAGTGGCCCCCGATAACAAACAATGAACTATCATTCATTACTTTTAATTCATCCCAAGTAATTTTTTTATAATTTTCTGCGTGGTCAACCTGAGGAGTTATACCTGTAGCAACCTGGATATCTTCCAGCACTCTTTTTGTATCAAAATGAGGTCTGGTTTTACAATATGCTTTTATTGAATTAAGAGCCGCTATTTTCTGTTCATATGTATCAATAAAAAATTCTACTTTTTCATTTAGATAAACATTTATGTATGGTTTTTTTGTAAGGTTTATGCAATCTTCAAGCACATCTACCCAAAACATCATATTTGTATTTACCACCCCACTAGATATATAAAAAACTGCTGGTATTTGAAATTCATCTAATATTGGTGCAGCAACAGAATAATTATTCTTAAATCCATCATCAAATGAAACGACAACCGGGTTGGGTGGAAGATCAGTCTTATTCTCGCAATAAAATAGATATTCATCTATCGATATTGGGGAGCATTTATTGCGAATATATTTCATTTGTTTGGCAAAATTTTTCTCTTCCATATGTTTTCCTGCATGATTTTCAATACCTTTACTTATTGAATTAGTTACTCCATGATAAAGCAGGATTGTAAGCTCATTATTTTTCCGTTTTTGGAAATCTTTTAGCTTTTGTTGATAAACTGTTTTTAGTGATTCCATCATAGATTATCACAAAATGAATTAAATCTCTTGTTTACTATTCTTTTCAAAACCAATGGCATAAATGAATAATATCGACCTCGTTTTTCCTGCGGATAAGATTTAAAACCACTTGAAAAATAGTCAAGGATACTTTTATAAATTAAATCTGTTGCGATCTTAGTTGTATAATACCTTAACTGATGAGTTTTCATTCCTTTATGCATTAGAATGTTTTCTTGATACAAAATTTCACCAGTATCTAATTCAGAATCAACCATATGAATAGTCACACCAATATTTTTATAATCTCTATGATAAATAGCCCACAGATCGGAATCAAGGCCACGATAATATTGCGCGATTCCTCTGTGCACATTAATTAAGCCATCTTTAAACATTCCTAGTACTTTTTTATTAATTTTCCCAGTTCCGAATACTATCCCAATGTCTGGCTTCAAGGTATCAAAAATCTCAATTGCCTTCGACGAATTAACAGTTTCAACATTAACAACCAAATTTTCTGGCAAACTATGATTTATATCAATGAAAAAATTACTTTTTTCAAAATGTTCTTCTTTGTCTTCAAAAAAAGGAGATACGGCAAAAGGAGCATTAACATGTTGATTTTCGAAAATTATGGAATCGAATTCAATTCCTTTTTGTATCAAAAAATTGATAAAATATCGATGATGTGTAGTGTCTGAGGAAAGAACAACGACCTTTTTCTTCATATTCCCAACTTGAAATTACGGTAGATATTCTTACCCAGTTGAGTCAATATCTTGAATTCATCTGGAGTCGCACTTAAAACATGATCTCTAATGGTATTATCTGACTTATCAAGAGTAAAATGCTTTTCAATTATTTGAGCTCCTCTTGATATAGCAAGAAGAGGTATTTCAATTCCAATTGAATGATCACTATAACCAGAAAGATGACTATCTGTAAAACATTTCGGGAAATCTATCAGATCCCATGGTGAGGCTGGGTACTTCGATTTACACCATAAATACTTAATATTATCATTCTCTAGAAATGGTGGATGATCTTCATCCCACATACCAAGAGAAATTATTGTTTGTTTATCTTCACTAATTATTTCTTTAACAAGTTCTGGATTATCTTTTAATGTCCTTGAAGCGATTTTATATCGCTTAAAACCTACTTCTTTAGCGAGAGAATAAGCTTGTGGTGTAAATATTGAGGCCATTAATTCTACATCCATATAATTACACCACCTCTTTAAACTTTTAAGAGTTTCTAGATTCATAAAGTTCATCTCATCTTTTTCACCTCGCCAACCTAACTGGAATTTGACTATATCAGCACCTGCGTATTTCGCTTGCTTAATTAGTTCATAACTAAGATCCAGATTCCCATTATGATTTAAACCTATTTCTGCAATAAATAACATCATACCTCTTTTAAAAATTTATAAGTTGAAAAAATAATTAATCCTTTTAATTTAATGAAAAATGGGTAATAAAAATCAATTTAGATGTCTAAGAAATCTAAAATACACGGTTAATAAGTAAAATAGTTATTAGATGTAGATAAGTTAATTCAGAATCACAATAAATCTTCATAAGCGATTAATTAAGATTTTTTTTATAGCAGAATATGCTGCTGTTTGAGCTTTTCGCTCAGAATCATAGGTCAAACCAGCAATATGAGGAGTGATAATGAGATTCTCATGTGTCTGAGCATACTTTATTAATGGATGCTCACTTTTTTCCCCAGTCATCTCATCACTGATAACGTCAATGCCTGCTGCATAAATTTTTCCGTTTTGAAGATTGCGTACGAGACTATTTTCATCAACTACCTCACCTCTTGAAGTGTTTATAAAGTAAGCCCCTTTTCGTAGTGAATTAAACACATCATCATTAATCATTTTAAATGTTTCATCATTTAAATGGACGCAAACAACTAAAACATCAATCTTTGAAATCATATCATATAAATTATGCTCTTGGCTAACATTTTTATCATTTATTTTTAAGTAGGGGTCGTAAGCATAAATATTCATTCTAAAGGCACTTGCATATCGAGCTAAGTTACTCCCGATTCTTCCATATCCAACAATACCGAGGTGCATCCCATCCAATTCTCTTCCTCTAAATTGGCTCTCTGATTCACGCCACCTACCGTTTCGTACTGCTTGAAATGCATATGGCGTTTTACGAATTGTTGAAATCATTAGGTTAAATGTAAATTCTGATGAAGCATGTATTTGATTTACTTCTTTTGTTCCTTTTAGAGTGTACACCTCAATTCCCCTTTTTTTTGAATCATCGATATTTATATGATTGCTTCCAGTAGATGGTGTCGCAATAATTTTAAGTGAAGGACAAGAATCCATAAGCTCACCATCGATGATGTAACTTGGGCAAGGACTGACCATCCATGCTTCGAATTGATTTTTCTTTAACAAGTTAATGGTCTCTTTTTTGTTGGCCTGATAAGAAAACGTACAATCAAACTCATTCATCATTTCTACCTTTAAATCTGGTATGAATTCAATAGGTGCAGATATTATTATTTTTTTCATCTTCTCAATTTCTTATCAATTAAATTGGAATAAAAAGACTTAAACTTATTAATTAGTTCTTTACGTTCTAACATAATAATCCTAGGGTAAAATAAAATAGAAAATAATGTTAGAGTTGTGTATAAAAACCCTGATAGTAAAATATTGATTATTAATTGATTTGTAATAAATAATAATGATAAATATTTAGAAACAACAGCTATCAAAATAAAGTTTGCAATAATTAAAATTTGATTAAATAAAAATACTTTATAAGATAACTCAAGAAACTGAACAATCACAAATAGTAGAATATTGACATTAATAAATTGTATAATTACAACTTTCATAGATAAGCCAATCGCCCCCAGACCAAGTCCATTTAATTCAGATGGGGCAATAAATAAAAATGCAACTACAATACCTATTATACCTGTACTAACGCTTATATTTCTTATCACTTTTGTTTTTTCTGTCGCTTGCAAAACAGCACCTCCCAATTGACCATATGTTTGATGGATTGGATAAAATGCTAAAATTGACGTAACTGTACTTGCATTGATGTACTGATCTCCAACAATCAATAAAATTATTTTTTCTGAATTAAATGAAACAAAAACTCCAAAAAATGCAGTCAGGAAAAAAAATACAGGAAGGTAATACTTAACATAATATTTAATAACTTTTTTGTCTTTTGATTTGTAACTAGCCGACATTTCTCTCATCAACAAACTAGTAATAGATGCTGTAAACATAAAAAAAACTGAACCAAACTTAAATCCTAGAGAATAATAGCCCTGTTCCTCAGAACCTGAAAAAACTTGAAGAAACCATCGATCTAATATTGCCACAATAAATACGACTAATCCACTAATGAAAAGTGGATGAGAATATGTGTAAAATTCTTTCATGTAATAAAAGAGTTCATTTTTTGTTATTAATATATTTTTGATCAAATTAACATTATTTTTTGCAAGTATGTACCAACTAGCGACAATTATAAATAGCAATGTAATATAGTAAATAGAAAAATAATTGAAGATGGTTAGGATGTTAAAATGGTAAAAAACTACTACCAAAGTTGTAAAAAAAATAATGCGCGAAATATTTACTTTTTCAAAGCTGAAAGTATATCCTAAAGCATCTATGGTGATTTGATTGAATTCTAGTATTAGTGTTAACAAACAAAAGATGAGCGCACCATAAATAATGTTAATTTTTTGGTCTGGCCAAATAAAGTTCTGAAAACCAAGTTTTATGGAACACACAGTAAACAATAGCAAAATTGTTACAATTAAAAGTATATATAATGCATAAGCACCAATTAATTTCTTTTCACTTTGCCTATTGGAAAGTTTTGAATAAAATGCAGTAGTAATTCCAAACTTTAAAAATTTTAATGATGTGTTAAAAAAAGTAGTTAAAAAGTTAAAACTTCCATAAACCAGAGGACCTAATGCTCGTGGAACAAGGCTTATTGTTGCAAAGCTTAGTATAAGTGTAATCAAACTACTGAAAACTCTTGAAAAGTATCTTTTATTTAACGAGTCTTGACTCATATGCCATTGGTAGATAAACTCTAGAAAAGATTAGAAAGTAAGAAGTTTTTAATATAGATAACGTTTCGGTAATACTTTTTTAAAGTAGTTAAAAATTATTGATTGGGCTCGATGAAACTTTTCTTTTTCTTTTGGCGGACTTTTATCTATATAATCTCGGAAAAAAGCTATGATTATTCCCAATAAAACACCCAGCAAACCAATAATAGTTACAATTTCCCTTTTAGAATTACTAGTGAAAATTGGTACATTAGGCGCATCTAAAATGACAACATAATCTGACTCTTTTACTTCTTCAATTTTTGTTGTTTCATATTGCTGTTTTAATGTCGTAAAAACACCTGTCAGTACAGTAACCTCTCGATTAAGTCTTTGTTGCTCTAGTTTAAGTGTGGGTGAATTCTCAATGCGCCGGTTCCTATCTCTGAACACTTTAAGGTCTTCTTCAGCAGCCATTAATTCTTTCTCTACATCTATAATTCTCCCTTGTATAAATTTTTTCGTATCAGTTGTTTTCGCCTTGTTATAATTTCGCTGATGAGTATCTAATTCTTCGATTAACACCTGATTTAACTCTGCTACAAATTTTGGCTCAGAACCTTTGACATTCAAGGTGACAATTGATGTTTTAATATCCTCAGAAACATCAATCATACCTAAAAGTTTATTAATTGCTAAGTTTTCTCTTCTAGATAAATCATTTTCTGTATTTTCATTTTCATAAGTCAAAATCTGGAATAGAGTTTTTTGTGACCCAAATTTATCTGTATCAAACTTCCTTCTCAACATAGAACGAGCCAAAGTCCTACTTTTAATGATCTCTGGGTACACCCATTTTGTTTCTGATTGACCTGTAGGAAGGTTAATTCCAAATTGAGCAGCAATTCCTGCAGCTTGAGAAACATTCCCTCCAGTGGATGAAGACATAATCTTTGCAGTAGATGTAAAAGTAGGTTTTAGAAATAATAAAACATAAATAATGGCTAAGACGCACAAGATTGTAGGTGTAATTAGAATAACTCTAATTTGACTTGCAAGAACTAAAATAATGTCCATTAGAGTAATAATCTCATCACTTTGATCAAAAGATGAATTATTAAGTTTTTCTTTATTTATTTTATTCAATCGATTAACTACCTCTAGATGCCAACATTATCACTGCAATCGCTTGAGAAAGGTTAGCCAAGATACCTGTCAATTCCTTGGCATAATCAGTTCGATCAAATGGCTCTTCCTCTTTCTTCTTACCAATAGTTATTACTGAGCCATCAGGAACCACTGGACTAAATAATGCAAGACTATTATACTTTTTCGAATTGCCATTGGGAAATTCAACCCATATATTCTTTTTATCAGCATCTGGAGTCAGTCCACCAGACTGATCCAAATAGTATCTTAAACGCTTATTTGGTATGTGTTTATGAAAACCAGGTGCGTTTACTTCACCAGCTATCAAAATTATATTGGTATAGCCTCTAATAATTATTTCATCTCCATCTTGGACTTCAAAATTGAGTTTAGACTTTGGATTATCTATAATATTTTTTAATGAAATATTTACAGTTTTTCCTTCTCTTATGTACTGGGAAGCATCTGCATTGGCATTGGTCAATAAACCTCCAGATCTGTTAATAATATCTGTTATTTTTTCATTAGCTTTAACGATTGCATAATCTCCTGGGTACAACACTTTACCTCTTATAGTGACATTTTTTTGATTAATGAAGTAAGGGTCAGGTCGAATATGAACCATATCATAAGCCATTAGACTAAAATCTCCTCCAAGCCTGGATTGATTATTTTTTAGATTGTTATTAACCAGTTCAAAATTTTTATTCATTTCAAAGTTAAATATCTCTGCATGTTGGTTCAGATTTTTTTTGAATGGGTCAATACGCGCTATCTCTACCTTAAAACGGTATATATTTTCGTTTAATCCACCACTCTCTAAAATCAAGTCCTTCAAATTCATGCCTGTTTTGAGTGAATAATTACCCGGTAATCGTATTGAACCCTGTATAGATACAGGTTTATTAAAAATAAAGGTTTTTTTCTCATAAACTCTTATTACGTCATCTGGTTTCAAGACTAGATTTAACTCAGATTCTGGAGATTCTAAAAGTTTCCCCAAATTAAAACTTTTAATTTTGCTTGTAATTCCATCATCATTTAGTCTTATTAAATCTGCTCTTTCTAAATAGATTTTGTTTTTGTACTCTTCATCCAAAACTCCACCAGCTTTGAATATCAAGTCATATAGTGTCATATTTTTCTGGAGCTTAAAACGACCCGGAGTTTTTACATGACCTTCAATTGATACGTAAGTCTGTGAAACCATTTCTTTCATGCCATAGACTCTAACTTTATCGGAACCTTGCAGTTCTATATCGTTTTTAGGATCTCCATCTATTGCTAGACCAAGATTTAACTTTATTAGCTCCTCGGTGAAATCAGCTTTAACCCGAACTACATCTACCCTCTCAAGGTAAGCATCACCTAATAGGCCATCTGCGTTATAAATTAATTGACTTAGTTTTAAAGATTCACCAGTATCATAATATCCAGGTCTAATAACAGCACCAGTTAATTCTACTACATTCTGTCGATTGTCTAATATTGAGAAAATCTGAACATGATCCTCATCTTGCAATAAAAATCCCTCTTCAGATTCAATTACCTCATTTAGATTTAAATCAATATACATACGATCCATGCCTAATTTTTCACGATCAGTGAATGGTACTACACGGTCGACTTGTGAACGACCTAGATAAGCTGTGACTTTCAACCCTCCAGCTATCTCAATTAGATCATCTAGATTTTCACTATGTTTTAATTCATAAATTCCATTTCGATTAACTTCCCCCTTTATTGATACAGTTTTTAAACGTGGAGGAATGAAAATAACATCATCCAACTGCAGCTTCTGATCTTTAGGTTTCTTGCCCGTAAGCAAATAATCATAAAAGTCAATCGATGCAATTCTCTCTTCATCACGTATTAACTGAATGTCCCTAAGTGAACCAAGAAATGTAGGACCATTGAAATAGTATAGAGCAGAAAAAAGTGTTGCTGAAGGGCTTACTGTATAGGCTCCAGGCTGTGCTACTTCACCTAATACCTGGATTCTTAATGGGCGCAGATTACCTAGACTTACATCTAAGAAAGTTGTAGGAGTGCGACTACCTTGTGGACTTAAACTTGCATAAGACTGAGAAAAGACTCTAAAAAGCTTTGATTCTAAGAGATTCAAATCTAAACCATTTACAAATACTTGCCCTATTTCAGGGATGAAAACAAATCCCTCACGATCTACCTTTAAAACCTGTCTAAATTGGGTTTCTCCCCATAGCATTACAATTATCTCATCACCAGGACCTATTAAATAATCTGGATCTACTGCACCAACAGACGTTGCTTGAAATAATGCCGGATCTTTTTTAAAAGTATCATAGCCAAAGTAAGGTATTCCTGTTCTACCCGATTGAAGCTTTTCGTCGATTGCTATGTTCAATTCATCAATAATTTTAATTTCATCTTTTTTCATCCCTCCAACAATCATTTCTGGATTGGGTTTACCATCAATAATCTCATTTGATTTTCCAAGTTCTGGAAGAACAACATTTTCTGAAGATTCAGTTATAGATCCTGAACGGCTATTTGATAAAGTTTGCTCTTTTTGAATAGCTGAGTTAATCTCCTGATCACTATAACCTCGTGCTTTAGCGGCATTTATTATTTGATCCTTAGTCATACCAGTTTTTTCAATTATCTTTTTTGCCTCATTAATCTCTTCTGCGGTTTGACCGAAAATAATGCACACTGATAAAATGATAAATTGAATTGCTTTCTTCATAACTTAACCCACTTTATTAATTTTTGTAGCCAAGGTATCCAGTGGGATTATCATCGAAATATGGCCCCTCTACCTTATTATAGGTGTACATAGCTAACCAACTTTCCCTTTGTTGTTCGATACTAAATCCTTGATTATTCCCACTTGCAATGTTTTTACCAGCTTGACTATCAGAATACAGGCAAATCATAATGTTTGAAAACTCACTGAAAGATTCAGATAATTTTTCACACAATAGTCGCTGGCTTTTATTATCTGTATTCATATCAATAGTCACATAAACTTTACCTTGTGCAAATGATGAAGCTAACTTTTCCACTCTTTCAATTTTGTAATTAGGAATTGAAGTAATAACCGTTTGGGATTTTTCACCCTTAGATGGTTCGATATCTTGCTTTTGATTTATTTCATCAATTTTATTTTTTGTTTGCGTTAGAGTGTTAGTTTGCTTGATTGATTCTGGTTTTATTTTTGTTTCTGTTGCTATTTCTATTTTTTCAATATTTGAAGCATTGATTGCATATTGTTTATTAGAATTAAAAAAGAAATAGTTGTTTAAAACAGTTGTAACTATCATAGTAAAAAAAATAACTACCATTGTTTGGGTATTAATCAAATTTGTAAAGAGACTTGAGAAACTAGAATTATTATTTTTCTGCTTATTATATTGCAGATCTAATTCTTGCTGTTTCCTTTGTGCTTCAGCTAGATCTTTTGTGCCCAATGAATGGAATACTTTTTTATCCTTCTTTTGACTTTCAGTATTATAAACATAGGTTTGGTAATAATAGTAACCGTCACGGCCCTTTCGATATATACTACTCATTAAAATAAAGTTCCATTTTTATACCTGTTATATTGCTAATACAATAATTGATAATTAAAAAGAGAGATCATTAGCTAGCTACTACTTGACTACCTTAATTATTATTTAGAAAATAGCTTATATATATATAAAAAAAAACCAAATAATTTTTTATTAAAAATACTTTATCTTATTAATTTTATTATACTTATAACATTTGACTACCATTTGTCTACCATTAAATTAATTAATACTTGATAAAATGAATATTTAATTCGTGGAGGGTATCTTTTTTCGCTCTTTTTTATATCAACTATTGAAAAAATTATAAGTTATTCTAAACTAAATCATATTATTTTTTATAAAATAATAAATTAAAAGGTAATACCACTATAAAGTATAAGCATTTATTCTGGAATAATTTTTTTAATACATTTAAAAACCAGAAGAGGTAAGTAGTTAATTCTTTCTATTTTATCACCGAATTTTGTTACAGGGACACTTCCATATTTCCCATAGGGGATATATGCTTTCCCAAATGCATTAATAACGCGTATTATTTTATTTTTCTCTATTGTATTATCAACATTTGAAATTGAATTAAAATCTTTTTTACTAAAGTATAACTTCTCTTCTAAATTTTGTGGAGTGCCTTCAAAATTATCAGAACACAACTGAAGCACATGGCCGATTTTTCTGCTAGCATTATTTGTTTTAACTATTATGTTATGGTAAGTATTTTTGTTATAGTTAGCCTCAACTTTATTCTGATATATAATATTTCCTTCATCAATTTGATTATTGATAAAATGATACGTATACCCAGTGTATTTTTCCTCAAAAAATAAAGACCATGGTGTTGCGTGGACGCCCCCATATTTTGGAAGTAATGAATCATGATAGTTTACAATTCTACCAAAAGTCAGTATAGTCTTCTCCTTTAATATTTGAGGACACGCTAACGAAAATGTCAGATCTAACTTCATGTTCTTCACTTTTGATAATAATAACGGGTTATTTATCCCATCAGGTTTAATGATTGAAAACTTTTTACGGTATTTATATAAAAAAGGTTTAGGATTATAGTAAAATACATTTTTATCAAAAGGGTTGAAAAACTTTTTAACCGCGTACTTGAGGAAACTCCTTATAGGTGATGATTTAATTGCTGGGAGCTTGTTTGCATCAATAATAGCTACCAGCTTGAAATCCTTATTTTCTTTAATTACCTTAATTAGAGCTTTTAGTAATATATCTGTTATTAGACTATTACTGTCACCAATAACTGCGATGTTCATTTATTTTATCTATAACGTAGATTTGTAAGGTTATTAAGAATGATAGTCAAGAAACCAATCAATGAACTTAGGTATGCCCTCAGAAATTGTTGTTTTTGGGCCATAATCTAGCATTGCCTTACTGTGTTCTATTTCTGCAAAAGTTTTTTCAACATCTCCCATTTGCAGGCCCTTAAATTCAATATTCGCCTTAACACCAAGCTTCGTTTCAATTATTTTTATCATACCCATTAGTTCTTCGCAACGGTTATTACCAAGGTTAAATACTTCGCAATGATAGTTCTTTTCAATACTTGTTCTTGTCCCTTGTATAATATCTTCAACATACGTGAAGTCTCTCATCATATTACCATGATTATATACTTGAATTGCTTCCCCTTTTGCAATTTTTTCAGAAAAGATATATAGTGCCATATCAGGCCTCCCCCATGGACCATATACAGTGAAAAACCTTAGACCTGTTGTTTTTAGACCATAAAGATGACTATAGCTATGGGCCATGAGTTCATTCGATTTTTTTGACGCTGCATATATAGATATAGGTTTATCTACAGAATCATTTTCTGAGAAAGGGAGCTTTTTATTTCCCCCGTAAACTGAAGAGCTAGAAGCATATATTAATCCCCTTACTTTATACTTTTTACATAGCTCTAGAACATTCATGAACCCCATTACGTTCGTTTGAATATATGCCTGGGGATTTTCAAGACTATACCGTACTCCTGCTTGTGCGGCTAGGTTAACAACCTTTTCAGGTTTGAAATTATCAAAGATTGTATCCATAGAAGGCAAATCACAAATATCTGCCTTTTTAAATTCGAAATTTTGGTATTTCTTAAGTTGCTTTAAACGAGCTTTTTTAAGATTAGGATCGTAGTAATCATTTAAGTTATCAACTCCTAGTACAATATAGTCATCTTGTAGAAGATTTTTACAAAGGTGCATCCCAATAAAACCTGCACAACCAGTAACTAAGATAGTCTCTGACATAAAACCTATAACCTCCAGTGTCTAATTTTTTCGTTTGAAAATGTTTCTTTAGTGTATAAAGATTTAATATCGATAAGAACACCTTTCGGTTTAAGCATCTCCATCCAATCAGATTTATTAAAATTTGAATATTCTTCGTGCTTGACAGCAAGTATAATGGCATCTTGATTTTTAATATCATTTAATGATTTTAGCTCAACGCCAAATATTGATCTTGCTTCCTCATAGTCTGCCCATTCATCAGTGATGATTAGTTTACAATTGTATTGTTTTAACAATTCATAAATTGAAATAACCTTAGTGTTACGTAAATCAGGGCAGTTCTCTTTAAAAGTTAAACCTAGAATGCTTATCTCTGCTCCATCTATAGGCACTCCCTGCTGATCTAATTCGGATATAGTATTTTCAACGATATGTTTTCCCATACCATCATTAATTTCTCTGCCAGATAAAATGACCTTAGGCTTATACCCTACTTCCAAAGCCTTATGTGTTAGGTAATACGGGTCAACGCCAATACAGTGGCCTCCAACCAAACCAGGATGAAAAGGAAGAAAATTCCACTTTGTTCCAGCAGCCTCTAGAACTTCAGTTGTATCTAAATTTAATTTATTGAAAATAATTGATAGTTCATTAACTAATGCAATATTCACATCCCGCTGTGTATTCTCAATTACCTTTGCCGCTTCTGCAACAGCTATTGAGGAGGCCTTATAAGTCCCTGCAGGTACGATACTGTGATATAATTGATCAATGACCTCAGCAGTTTGAAGATTGCTCCCAGATGTGATCTTAAGTATCTTTGTCAATGTATGCTTTTTATCTCCCGGATTAATTCTTTCAGGACTATATCCACAAAAAAACTGCTCATTATAAGTAAGATTGGATTCCTTTTCTAATATTGGAACACATATTTCTTCTGTACAGCCAGGATATACTGTTGATTCATATATAACAATATCATCTTTACTCAAAACTTTCCCAACCATTTTTGAAGCATTGATTAATGGGGAAAGATCTGGAGAATTATTATTGTCTACAGGAGTTGGAACAGTAATGATATATACATTTGAATTGTTTAAATCTGTTGTTGAAGAAGTGAAATTCAACCTGTTACTATTTAAAGGAAAGTCATCCTTAGAAAGTTCATTGGTCCTATCAAAGTTTTGCTTCAATTCGCTAATTCGTTTTTGATCAATATCGAAGCCCAAAACCCTATACTTCTTACTAAATTCTACAGCTAGTGGCAACCCTACATAACCAAGGCCAATAATCGCAATATTAAATTTATTTTGATTCATTTCATTTTTCACCAATCAATATTTTAAAACTATGACTTAGTCATAGCTCATTTACTTAAACAAATAAAATGATCCAATTTTATTTGCATACTCATTTTCTTAAGGTATTCTTTTCCCTTTTTTATCAACCTTACCAATTATTTGCCCAGGATTACCTACTACAAGTGAATATGGCGGCACATCTTTAGTGATGACTGTACCAGAACCAATCATTGCATATTCACCAATTGTAACACCGCATATTATGGTTGCATTTGCACCAATGCTTGCAGATTTTTTTACTAATGTTTTAGTATAAAATTCAGTACCCTTTTGAGGAAATTCAGATCTTGGAATTTTAATGTTAGTAAAAACCATTGAAGGTCCGCAGAATACATAATCTTCAATTTCAACCCCCTCATAAACTGATACATTATTTTGTATTTTTACATTATCACCAATAATCACATTATTTCCAATATTTACATTTTGACCTAAAGAGCAATCTCTGCCAATGATTACACCTGACTGTATGTGAGAAAAATGCCAAATCTTTGTACCATTCCCAATCTTAACATCATTATCCACGTATGATGATTCATGACAAAAGTAATCTGTAGATCTGTTTTTCATTTTAATATTTGCTCACTTGCCTCTACAAGGGTTTTTACGACTTGAAGGCCATGTGAGATATTTGAAATCTTTGGATTACCATATTTTATACAATCTATAAAATGTTCAAGCTCAATTTCTAAAGGCATCTTCTTATCAAATGGAATCAATTTAATTGGCCCATCAACCTTTTCTGGTATACCGGATTCTAGATCAATCTTTTTTGAATAATATTTTAAAGGTTTATCTTCTAAAGAATCTTCAAAAGAAATCATTGCCTCAGATCCTATGACCACTAGCCTATGCTCTTTAAAAGGATGTAACCAGCTTACAAATATATGTCCCTTTACTCCACTTTTATATTCTAATTCAGTTAAGGTTGAGTCTGGTATTCCTTTTTGAAGAAAAGTACTACCATTCGCATTAACTTTTTCAGGAATTGAATTAGTTAAATACTGAAAAATCGCTATATCATGTGGTGCTAAACTCCAAAAGACATTTTCCTCACTACGAACTTTTCCAAGATTTAATCTGTTGCTATATATATATTGTAAATCTCCGATGTCGCCATTCTCTATCATTTCTTTAATCTTCATAATCGCGGGATGAAATAAAAGTACATGACCGACCATTGCAATCACTTTATTTTTGTATACTAAATCAACTAGTTCTTCTGCTTCTTTAACAGATAATGTCATGGGCTTCTCAATAAGAAGGTTTTTTTGTTTTTTAATTAAGGTTTTCGCAATTCCAAAATGCGTTTTTGCAGGAGTTGCTATAACAAAACCATCGTAATCTTCTAATAGCGCACTTTGAATATCTGAATGTATTTTAATTTCAGGATATTTGTCTAAAATAAAGTTCAATACATTGCTTTTTATTTCCACAATGCCTCTAAGCGAATTTAACTTACTGAGTGTTTTAATATGATTTTTCCCCCAGTAACCTGCTCCAATTACACAAATCTTTGTACTCAACTTCTATAACTCCAATTTATATCTTGATTTTCGATATTCCCTAAATTTTAAATTATATATTTAATTATTAATTATAATGAAAGAAAATTCTTTTGCTATACATCATCAATTTTTATCAGCAAGTGAAATAAGATACTCTCCATAGGAATTATTTTGCATTGTTTTTCCTAATACATTTAGCTGAGTTGAATCAATATAGCCCATTCTAAATGCAATTTCTTCAATACATGAAATTTTCATTCCTTGTCTTTTTTCTAGAGTTTGCACAAATTGAGATGCCTCGAGTAATGAGTCCTGAGTTCCAGTATCTAGCCAAGCAAAGCCTCTACCCATTTTTTCTACTTTTAATCTCTGCTGAGATAAATATGTCTTATTTACATCGGTAATCTCTAATTCACCTCTTTCAGATGGCGTTTGATTTTTTGCTATATGAATAACATCGTTCGGATAAAAATAAAGGCCTGATATAGCATAATTACTTTTTGGATTCATTGGTTTTTCCTCAATTGATATCGCCTTCCCATTTTTATCAAAATCAACTACACCATACCTTTCTGGATCATTTACATAATAACCAAATACAACTGAATTTCTATTAATCTTTACTGTCCTAACACTTTCTTTTAAACGCTTAGGGAGCCCTTCTCCATAAAAAACATTATCTCCTAGAATAAGACAAACGTCATCGTCCTTGATAAATGACTCGCCAAGGATAAATGCCTGAGCCAATCCATCTGGAGAAGGTTGTATTTTATAAGACAATTTCAATCCAATTTTAGAACCATCTCCTAATAGATCTTCATACTTAGTTATGTCTTCTGGTGTAGATATTATTAAGATGTCTCTTATCCCTGCTAACATTAATGTTGACAATGGATAATAAACCATAGGCTTATCGTATATTGGAATAAGTTGTTTACTAACTGCTTTGGTTATAGGATATAGCCTAGTGCCACTACCTCCAGCTAATATAATACCTTTCATTATTTAATTACTCCCAACCGCTCTTGATTGTAAACTTTACGTTGTATTTTTTCCCACCAACTTTGATTGTTCAAATACCAAAAAATTGTTTTTTTAATTCCTGTTTCAAAATTTTCTTTTGGAAACCAACCCAATAGATCTTTTATTTTGGATGCATCTATTGCATATCGAAAATCATGACCTGGGCGATCTTTAACAAATACAATTTGATTACTATAACTCTTGCCTGATTTTAATGGTATTTCATTATCCAGTATATCACAAATATATTTTACAATCTGTACATTTGTAATTTCATTATTACCACCAATATTGTAAGTCTCGCCTTCTTTACCTTTTTCAATAACGGCTTGAATTGCTTCGCAGTGATCACGTACGTACAGCCAATCTCTAACATTCGCTCCGTTCCCATATATCGGGAGGCTTTTCTCTGAAATCGAATTAATTATCATTAGCGGTATTAACTTTTCAGGGAATTGATATGGACCATAATTATTAGAACAATTTGTGATTAATACTGGAAAGTCATAAGTCCTAAACCAGGAGCGAGCCAAGTGATCTGAACTAGCCTTTGAGGCTGAATATGGGGAACTCGGATCATAGGGGGTATCTTCTGAAAATTTTCCATCTTTTCCTAAGCTACCATATACTTCATCCGTAGAAACATGTATAAACTTAAAATCATTTTTTATTTTAGTATCTACACTTTCCAGCCATTGATTTGATTCATTTAATAAATTAAAAGTCCCCATAATATTTGTTCGGATAAAATCGACTGGCCCATCTATCGAACGATCAACATGACTTTCTGCTGCAAAATGAACAATTACTTCAGGCTCATATTTTTTTAATAGTTCATGAATAATTTTTTTATTACAAATGTCACCTTTTATGAAAAAGTAATTTTTATCTTCTTCAAAAGTAGCCAGATTATCTTTATTGCCCGCATAGGTCATTTTATCAATATTGATGATCTCGGCTGCGAGTTTATTTTCCATTAAATGGTGAATAAAATTGGCACCTATAAAACCACATCCACCAGTAATTAAATATCTTTTCATTAGTTAATAAATCCTATAAATATTTTGAGAATTAACTTTACAAGGCATGTTTATGTATTTGAACTAATTTTATCTTTATTTAATGAAATCATCATTTTCATGCAAAGTTTATGCACATTTTAATCATCATTGACTATTAACTACCTCAACAATTTTTTCTTGTTCTGATTGTTTAAGGTATGGATGCATAGGTAAGGAAAAAATTTGGCTAGAAGTTTTTTCAGAAATTAAAAAGTCATTTTGCTTATAGTTTAAATGATGAAAAACTTCCTGCAAATGCATTGGTATTTTGTAATAAATCATACTTGGAATACCATGCTCTTTTAACCTGCTCATAACATCATCTCTGTGTTCTTTAGACTTAGCTATCAGTGAATATTGAGCCCAGGATGAGGTATAATCTTTTGGAATAAACGGTTTAATAAAGTCATTATTTATGCTATCTGAATAATATTGTGCAACTTTATTTCGAAATTTTAACTCATCATTAAAGATAGATAATTTTTCTAAAAGTATGGCTGCTTGAAAAGTATCCATTCTACCATTGATCCCTATCCTAACATTCTGATATTTGTCAACACCGCTTCCATGGATTCGAATAGACTTCATCTTTTCTGCTAACTCATCATCATTAGTAAATATTGCTCCACCATCTCCATAACACCCTAATGGCTTTGCAGGAAAAAAACTTGTTGCGGCAACATCTCCAAATGAACCAGCTTTTTGGCCTCTAATTTCACCTCCAAAACCTTGAGCTGCATCCTCTAAAATGAAAAGATTATGTTTACTTGCTAACTCAGAAATAATACGGTACCTTGATGGCAAACCAAATAAATCAACAGGAATTATACCCCTTGTATTTAACCCTTTATTTTCTGCATGCTTAATTGCGTCTTCAATTTGATTTGGATCCATATTGTATGTACTATTATAAATATCGACAAAGACTGGTTCTGCACCAAGCAGAGATATAACCTCAGCTGTAGCAATATATGTGAAAGGAGTTGTAATTATAGCATCACCTGGACCAATTTCATATGCCATCAAAGGGATTAAAAGTGCATCAGTACCTGAAGAACAAGATATGCAATATCTCATTCCTACGTATTCTGAAAGTTTTTCTTCAAGCTCAAAAACCTCAGGACCCATTATATACTTACCATGGTCTAAAACAGATTTAATTCTTTTATCTATTTTATCTCTAATTCTAGATTGCTGTGTTTTTAAATCAATAAAGTCCATAACTATAAAATATTTTAATTTTGTAGGAATCCCATATTAATTAGAATATTGTATATGTAATCAACTAATTCCTCTGGTGATTTACTACCATCTGAATTAACTACTATATCCGGAGAATTTGGAACCTCATATGGATCAGATATGCCTGTGAATTCTCCTATTTTACCTTCCCTTGCTAACTTGTAGAGGCCCTTTGAATCCCTTTCTTCACATTTTTGTAGCGATGTATTAACATAAATTTCAATAAAACTTCCAACTTTACAAATCAACTTTCTATTTATTTCCCTATCATGCGCATACGGCGCTATAGGTGCACAAATTGCAATACCTCCATTTTTGGTTATTTCACCAGCTACAAAGCCAATCCTCTGGACATTTAGAGACCTATGTTTTTTAGAAAAACCTAATTCGCTAGATAAATGAGTTCTTACGATATCTCCGTCTAGTAAGGTAACTGGCCGACTCCCTTCTTCAAGGAGTTTGATCAATAATCCATTTGCAATCGTAGATTTTCCTGAACCAGAAAGCCCTGTAAAAAATATAGTGAGCCCTCTCATGTTTAACGGAGGTCTAGATCTTTTTAATTCTCTTATTACTTCTGGATATGTAAACCAATCAGGAATGTCTTCGCCTGTATCAAGAAGGTTTCTCAATTCAGTCCCAGAAATTGTTAGATATTTTTCTTTATCAGTAAGTAATTCCAGAGGTTTATATCTATTATCACCAGGGGTATAAACCATAAATTGGAAGGGAACAATTCCAATTCCAATTTCTTCTTTATATTCATTTAATAGTTCTTGCGCCTCGTATGGGCCGTAAAATGGATTACCTTTACTATCATTTCCAGGACCTGCATGGTCACGACCAACAATAATATGAGTACAACCATAATTTTTCCTAATTTGAGCATGAAGTAACGCCTCTCGTGGTCCTCCCATCCTCATGGCCAGTGGCAATAAAGCAAGCATGGCATCACCCTTATGGTACTTTTTTATAGCATGCTGATAACACCTTACTCTAGTGTAATGATCTACATCACCAGGTTTAGTCATTCCTACAACTGGATGGAGAAAAAGCTTAGCATCTAAACTTTTCATAGACTCCATTGTCATTTTGATATGTGCTTTATGCAATGGATTTCTTGTCTGGAATGCAACAACTCTTTTCCATCTTTTATTTTTAAATTTCTTTTTTGTAACGATGGGATTTAATCTTAATTCTCTATAATCATAATGGTTGGGCATAGAAATTGGTTCAATTTCTCCACCAATATAAACTTTATTACTAAAATTGAATAGAT
>MDTD01197600.1_pt1 | contig 56958 bp, 57 predicted proteins | sample 811221 | NCBI WGS metagenome assembly MDTD01 (sample SAMN05326646, study PRJNA326480) | marine metagenome | isolation source: seawater | place: Pacific Ocean: South West | collected 2011 | reverse complement strand
CTCGATTTCGGCCAATCCATGTCCGGCGACCACCGCCCCGTGTGGGACAAGATCAAGGAACGGCTGCCACTGACCTTCGGCATGAACGTCGCCTCACTGGTCCTGACACTGCTCATAGCCGTTCCGGTGGGCGTAGCCGCTGCATGGTGGCGAGGTGGTGCCTTTGACAAAATTTCCACCGTGGTCGTCTTTATCGGCTTTGCCATGCCGGGATTCTGGCTGGCCCTGCTGCTGATGCTCTGGCTGGGCATCAACTGGCCCATCCTGCCCATTTCCGGCCTGACATCCCTGGGCTACGAGTCCATGTCACCCGTTGAGAAAGTCTGGGACATGGCAAAACACCTCATCCTGCCGGTGTTCATCTACACTTCCGGCTCCTGGGCGGGCATGTCGCGTTTCATGCGCTCGTCCATGCTCGAAGTCCTGCGACAGGACTACATCATGACGGCGCGGGCCAAGGGCTTGCCCAGCCATGTGGTTCTCTTCAAGCACGCACTGCGCAATGCCCTCATGCCGGTCATCACCATCCTCGGGCTGTCCGTGCCTTCGCTCATCGGCGGATCGGTCATCATCGAGTCAATTTTCGCGCTGCCGGGACTGGGGCAACTTTTCTATCAGGCGGTCATGTCCCGCGACTACCCGCTCATCATGGGCAGCCTTGTTCTGGGCGCCGTGCTTACCCTCATCGGTAACCTGCTGGCTGATGTGGGTTACGGTCTTGCCGATCCGCGCATCCGCATAGGCCAGGGGAGGAAAGGATGAAGCGTCGCCCCATAAAGCGCACACCGGCCTGGCTGCGTCACGCATTGCTCTTCCTCGGTGCATTCATCGTCGGCACCATGTCGCTGGCTGCGGTATTCGCGCCATTGCTGGCACCGTTCGATCCCAATTTCATCAACGTGGACGCCCTGCTCCAGCCCCCATCCATGACCCACCTGATGGGCACGGATGCACTGGGGCGCGATGTGTTTTCCCGCATCCTCTATGGCGGACGAGTCTCGCTCTGGGTGGGCTTTGTAGCAGTGGGTATCGCCACCTCCATCGGACTGGTCCTCGGCCTGATCTCCGGGTATTTTGGCCGGATTGTCGATGAGATCATCATGCGCGGCGTTGACGTCATGCTCTGCTTCCCGTCGTTCTTCCTGATCCTCGCGGTCATCGCCTTCCTTGAGCCGAGCCTGACCAACATCATGATCGTCATCGGACTGACCGGCTGGATGGGCGTGGCCCGCCTTGTCCGCGCCGAGACCCTGTCCATTCGCGAGCGCGATTATGTGCTGGCAGCACGGGCTGCCGGAGCCGGTTCGACGCGCATCATATTTCGGCATATCCTGCCCAATGCCATGGCGCCGGTGCTGGTATCGGCCACCCTTGGCGTGGCAGGAGCCATCCTGACCGAATCATCATTGTCTTTTCTGGGGCTTGGCGTACAACCGCCTGACGCCTCATGGGGCAACATGTTGCTTGAGGGCAAAGAGGTCCTCGGCATAGCGTGGTGGCTGTCGGTATTCCCGGGCCTGGCCATCCTTTTCACCGTACTGGGGTACAATTTACTGGGCGAGTCCCTTCGTGACTGGCTCGATCCGAGGTTAAAACAATGAGTTCATTACATACACGACCGGCAACTGAAGACGATGTATTCATCATGGAACAGATCATGCGCGACGCCTTTGCCGCCAACCATGCGCACTTTCTCCCCGAAGCACACGTACGGGAGTGGTTCGATTCCAACAAACCGGAACAGGCCATCAGAAAAAGTCTTGAACGCGCCGGAATCGTTGAGATCATGGGCCGAATCGTGGGATTCGTCACGTATGAAGACAATTTCATCGAGGAACTGTGGGTAGATCCGAACTACGAAGAACAGGGAGCCGGTCGCGCTCTGATCGAATGGGTCGAGGAGGAGTACCGTTCCTGGGGATATCCGACCATGACCATCTACTGCTATGAAAGCAACACCAACGCACTGGAATTTCTCAAGAAAATGCGCTTCAGACGGGCGTCCCAGTTCCTTTCCGACGATGTTGCCGGGGGACCGGTCGTTGTCTACAACATGCTGAAAATGGTTAAAAATCTGAAGCGGTAGCCATGAGCAAACGTCTTTCGGCCCTGACACTGTCACTGTTCGTCCTTCTGACGACGACAGTGGCTGTTGCGGCCAGGACGCCAAAGACGATTGTTCTGTCGCCACATGTATTGCAGACTGCCAAAGAGCGCACTTTGCAACGTGACCCCGAAATCATGGAGGCGTACCAGCAACTGCTGATTGACGCTGACAATGCACTTGATGCACCGGTGGAGTCCGTGGTTCTCAAGCCGACACCACCGCCCAAAGGGGATCTGCATGACTATTGGTCCCTGGCACCGGACTGGTGGCCGAACGACAAGGCCTTCCATAGCATCCCCTACGTCCATCGTCCTGGCGAGCGGAACCCGGAAGCCGATAGCGACCGGTTTGATTACGCACGGATGGAACGGGGGACACGGCACGCCATAACGCTCGCACAGGCGTGGTACATGACTGGCAACGAAGAGTATGCTGGCAAAGGAACTGCGCTCATATGGGCCTGGCTCTGCGATTCTGCCACCCGCATGGAACCGAACCTCCAATTTGCGCATATGCGTCCGGGTAAGCGAGCAGGAAGGTGGATAGCCTCCCCGACCGGAATCACCGAGACAAGATTGCTGATCTCCATTGCGGATGCGGCCCGTCTGCTGGAGCCCTCGCGAGCATGGAGTGCTGCTGTTTCCAACAAGTTCGAGGCGTGGTTTGAAGACTACGTCGACTGGCTGCAACGCTCGCCACAGGGCCGACAGGTCTCTGCCATGGAGGACGCCAACGGCACATGGTTTGACGCCCAGTTGACCGTGTTTGCCATGCTCATAGGCAAAGACAATCTTGCGCGATCCATTGTCGGCACCGTCACCCCAAGACGCATCGAGTGGCTCATACAACCGGACGGGAGCATGCCGCACGTCATGTCGCAGGCTGACCCGCTGGAAGCCACGTTGCTCAATCTTGAGGCCTTCCATACGCTGGCCGCTGCTGGCGAGTCCCTTGGAATCGATCTCTGGCACTGGCGATCCGGGGCGGGTGTGCCGTTGAAAGATGCACTCGATCATGCGATGACGCGCCTGGAGCAGAACACGGAATTGACCGAGGATGAGAAAAATTTCCACCTGTTGCGGCTTTCGCCCCTTTTACACCGCGCCGCCGTGGTGTATAAGGATGACCGCTACCTTGATTTCCTTCACGCGCTGCCGCAGGAACTACGCACTCGGGACCGCGCGCAACTATTTCATTAGGCTGGTATGACATGCTGGAAGTGCTTCGTATTCGCAATCTTGCTTTGATAGATGACGTTGAGCTGGAATTCTCTCCCGGCCTGAACACGCTCACGGGTGAAACCGGTGCGGGTAAGTCATTTATCATGCGCGCCGTCGACTTCCTCATGGGAGAACGCATGGAAGCCAAGCTGGTCCGCCCCGGCACCGAAAAGGCCTCGGTCGAGGCCCTGTTTGTCCTACCCGAAGGAGAAACGGTTATCCGCCGCGAACTGTCCGCTCTTACGGGACGAAGCCGTGTCTACATCAACGACACCCTTTCTTCGCAGCCCACCATTCGAGACATGCGATCCAAGCTCGTTATCCACACCAGCCAGCACGGACAGCAAAAACTTCTTTCGCCTGCATTTCAGGCTGAAATTCTTGATTCGTTTCTGCCCGATCCCGGCTTGGTGATCGAGCGAAACGAAAAACTGGCCACCTTGCAGGATGTGCTGGAACGCAAAGGGCAACTCCTCGAAAAATATGACGAGGTGCAAAAACAGCGGGACTTCCTCGAATACCAGAAAAAGGAAATCGAGAAGGTCGACCCCATGCCCGGCGAAGAAGACGACCTTGAAGAGCGCAAAAAGGCGTTGAAGGCTCAGGAACGGGCTGGTGAATGCCTGCAAAATGCGCTGGATGTCCTGCACGGAGAAGTCGGACTGCTCGATGCCATGACTCTCCTGACCCGTGAGATGGAGATCATTGCACGCATGTTTCCCGGCTTTGAGGATGATCGGGACGCCATCGAAGAGCTTCGGATGATGCTCCACGACCTCGACTCCCGCCTGCGCAGAGGGCCGAAAGGATTGGGCGATGAAGATGAAACCATGAGCCTTGATGATATCGAGGAACGTCTTTTCGAGTTGGCGAAACTGAAACGCAAACTGCGCAAGGGGCTGGATGAGATCGTCAACCTCAAGGATGAAATCGAAACCAATCTCTCGTTTCTGGATGCCTGCGCGTTGGACCTCAAGAATCTTTCCACCGAAGAAAGCAAGGCTGCCAAAGAACTGTCTGCCGTGCTGGAGACACTGAACAAGGCACGCAAAAAGGCGGCGAAGACCCTGTCGATCCGGATCGTTGATGAGCTGACGGATCTGGGTTTTTCCGAACACGTCAAAGTTCATTTTGATTTTGAAACCCGCGAGCTCTATCCGGGCTGTGAGGATTTGCGCGGGCGATTGATGTGGGTTCCCAACCCGGGACAGACCGCCCAGCCACTGGATAAGATTGCTTCGGGCGGTGAATTGTCCCGCTTCCTGCTGGCCCTCGTGACCATGCGCCGCGAAGAGGACAACGACCACGACGCACTGCCGTCACTTATCTTCGATGAAGTGGACGCCGGAATTGGCGGAATGACGCTCAACTCTGTCGGCGCAAAGCTCCGAACACTGGCTGACCGGCAGCAGATGTTGCTCATCACCCACTGGCCGCAACTGGCAGGTAAAGCGGACCGCCACTTCCTCATTCAGAAAGAAGTGATCAATGACGAGACCTTCACCCGCTGCAAACGACTGGATGGGGATGAAATAAAACAGGAACTGTCCCGAATGTCCGGCGGCGGCGAGCAAGGCGATGCACTGGCTGAGCAACTATTGAAACAATAGTCGTCCCACAACGAATTTCTTCTGTCCGAGGCGCAGCCTCCTTTCTCAATAAACGAAAACCGGCATGGCAATCCGGAGTAATTACCTATGATCAATCTCTATATATCCCTGTACATCAAACTGTTTTTTCTGCTGACGCCCTTCTTTGTGCTTTCGGTCTTCCTTTCATTCATCGAAGGAATGGATGTCCATGAACAGCGCAAACTGGCCATCCGCACCATGTTCTCGGTTCTGGTCATCGCATTGATTCTCTATTTTGCCGGGAACCCCATTTTCGCCACACTGGGCATTACCCTTGACGGTTTCCGCATCGGCGCTGGAGGATTGCTTTTCCTTTCGGCTGTGTCGCTGGTCTCGGGCAAGCGCACCAAGCCGGAACCCGATGACGATGCCGACGTTGCCGTGGTTCCCCTTGCCATTCCCATCACCGTTGGCCCTGCAACCATCGGTACCCTGCTCATTCTTGGTGCGGAGCTGGGCGGCACCACCCAGAAACTGATCGGCGCCGCGTCGTTGGTCACAGCATGTCTGACCGTCGGCGTCATGCTCTTCATCGCTCCGGCCATCAAACGACTCATCGGCACCATGGGCTTGTCCGTCCTGACCAAAATCACCGGTCTGGTACTTTCAGCCATGGCTGCGCAGATTGTCTTCACGGGAATCAAGAACTTCCTCGGCTAATTCCATTTCAGCTCGACAAATCCACTTCCTCAGACCAGGGAAAGTACCATCATGAAAAAACTCACATACGAACAGCAATACACCATACGCTCCTATGAACCCCGACCTGATGGGCACGTTGCCATCACATCCCCGTGCAACCACCTTCAGGACATTGCCTCGCGCCACGCCGAGACCCTCGGATTCGGATTTCACGATCTGGAGGCAACCGGCCACGTGTGGGTTCTGGCCCGACTCCACCTGCGCATGCAGCGCCTGCCCGTGTACGGGGAATCAATCAAGATCACGACATGGCCGTCGGCCAACGAGCGGCTTGTGGCTCTCCGCGATTTCATTCTCGAAGATGACAACGGCATCATCGGGCGTGGCACCACATCCTGGGTCGTCCTGAACCTCGAAACCCGCCGCGCAGACAAGCCCGAAACCGTCCTTGATGATCGGTTCATCCCGGAACGGGAACGCGCCCTGACTTTCCCCACCAAGGCGATCACACGGCTCAAAGACGGCGCGCATAGCACCACCCTGACGGCCCGGCGTTCAGACATGGACATCAACCGCCACGTCAACAATGTTCGATATGTAGAGTTCTGCCTCGAAGCCATCCCCCAGGAATGGATCGAATCCAATCGCTGTATGGGTGTCGACGTTCAGTTCCGGGCAGAGTCCCATCCGGGCGATGAGTACACCTCCTCCTGCTCGAAGGAGACAGCCGAAGGTGACGAGTCCACCTATCTGCATTCTCTGATCCGCACTTCCGACAACAAGGAAATAATCCGGATGCGTTCCTGGTGGGAAGCGGTATAGGCTTGGAGTACCAACTGACCTTTTCCACCACAGGCGTTGACTGGCAAACGGCTGCAAGCATCTTTGAAAAGACAGAACTTGGAGTCCGTGAAGCAGCCCGACTTGAGCAAGCTTTCGAAAGCTCGACTCTCGTATGCTTCGCATGGAATGGAGAGAAACTAATCGGCATGGGACGAGCGCTTTCTGACGGCGTGTACCAATCCGTGATTTATGATCTCTGCATCCTTCCTGAATATCAAGACAATGGACTGGGGCGCACCATGATGCAGGAAATACTGGCGCGACTCAAAACACCAAGCGTCATCCTGTGGTCAGTTCCAGGCAAGGAAGGATTCTACACCAAACTCGGATTCCACACCATGCGTACAGCCATGGCCCGCTTTGAACATCCTGAAGTCTCGGCGCAAAAAGGGTACATAAAATTATAAAGAATACTACACCAATCGGGATTTATTGTGTACATATAAGCATGATCAAGTACTTTATACCACTTATTGTATGCATCATGATTTTCGCTCTCCCCCTGACGGTAAAAGCGGAGTCTGTGCAAAAGAATGGATTGATCATTGCCCAAAGCGAAGCGAACCCGCCGTTTTCCTATCTGGACGAAAGCGGAGAACCGCAAGGATATATTATTGATCTGTGGCGTGCATACAGCAACATCACAGGCACACCGGTCACGTTCAAGCTCACCACGTTGCCCCAATCAATCACACTGGTCAAAACCGGTGAAGCCGATGTGCACGGAGGGCTTTTCCCTACCCCGGACCAGGATCGTTTCCTTGAGTATGGCCAAGTCGTCACGACCATCGCATCCGCCATTTTCATTCATAGCGATCTCGAAAATTCCGCAATCGAGGACTTCCCGGTGGCAGTGGTCACGGGGTCACATGCTGAGACAGTGATGAGAGAGAGCAGCCCAGACAGGTACCTCCTCCACTTTGAAAACATGCAGAACATTCTGGAAGCCGCGAGCAAAGGATTGGTAAAAGTCATTGCTGGCAGTACGCCGAATGTTTTGTACTACCTGCGCGAAAGAGGGCTGGATACGCAGTTCATCAAGCAGGAGACATTGAGCGTCGACGAACTGCATATAGCCGTTGCCAAAGGAAATGCCCAACAACTGGCTGAGATAGCCAAGGGGTGGTCTCAAATCGACAAGTCCCTTAGAAAGCATATCCATGATGTCTGGTTCATCAAGGACACGCCAATGCCCTCATGGGTTCCCCCTGTCACGGTAACAACATTTTTCATTTTGATTCTGGGGCTTTTACTCAGGCGCTTTCTCCGCTGATTTCCCTTGCCGACACAATGGTGCAACGGCTCCGCATGTCAACACTTGGGGCCAACACTTGCCCGACAAAGCGGTCTAGGGTACACAATAGCCTGAAACCAAGGAGAAAAATTTTCAATGCAAGATGGAAACAGCATACTCAACGCACTACATGAACGCCGATCCATTCGGAAGTACACCGATGAGCCGGTTTCGACCGAATCGATCAAGACCATCCTCGATGCTGGCCGTTGGGCGCCCAGTGGACTCAACAACCAGCCCTGGCGCTTTCTTGTCGTTCAAAAAGGCGACCCGAGAATGGAAAAACTGGCTGACTGCACCAAATACGAACATATCGTACGCCGGAGCGCTGCCTGCATCTGCGTGCTTTTGGAAAAGGAAGCCATGTACAGCGAGATGAAAGACCATCAGGGCGCAGGCGCCTGTATCCAGAATATGCTGCTGGCAACCCATGCCCTCGGCCTTGGGGCCGTATGGCTCGGCCAGATAGTCAACGATCAGTCCGCATCCCTTGCGGCCATCGACATCGACGAAAATAAATACGAGCTACAAGCTGTCATTGCACTGGGGCATCCGGACCAGAAAGGCAGCTCCGAACGCAAACCGTTATCCGATCTTCTTTTGGAGGAATTATAATGGAAATCAAGGTGTTTCCCCTCGGTCCGCTGCAGACCAACTGTTATGTCCTGGCGGGCGATAAAGAGGCTGTTGCCATTGATCCCGGCGGTGACCCGACTCCTGTGCTGGACTACCTGAAAAGCAATGGGCTGACACTGACACATGTGCTGAACACCCATCTGCACTTTGACCACACCGCAGGCAACCGCCGCCTCTCGGATGAGACCGGTGCTCCAGTCATCTGTAGCAAGAAAGACCTGTATCTCCTCGAAAGTGAACTGGGTCAGGGCGGCACATTCGGCCTGCCCCCCATCGAAGAGTACAACACGACACTGATTGAACCGGGTGAGCATGAGTTCGCCGGCTTCAAGTGTACGGTCTTCCACACCCCCGGCCATTCCTCCGGCAGCCTGACGTTCTACTTCCCCGAAGCTGAAGCAGCCTTTGTGGGGGATCTGATATTCTACCGCTCCATTGGTCGCACTGACTTCCCCGGCGGTGATCTGGATATCCTCAAAAAAGCGGTCAAGGACAACATTTTCACCCTGCCGGACAATACGACCCTCTATCCGGGACATGGGCCGGAGACCACTTCCGACGATGAAAAGAACCACAACCCGTTCTTCAGTGAATTCTAATGGCGGATCCGATCACCATAGATATTCGCGACAAGTGTTGAGGTGTCGGCATGGAGGTAGGTTGGTACCTCCGTTTGGGCAAGACCGACAGGGTCGAGGCGCTGGTCTCCGCGCAAGGAGCCGACCAAGTGCGCCATCAGAGGCATATCTCAACAGATTGGGATTTCCGATTTGAGGAGTGCGGCGATCATGTGCGTGCCATCATGACGCGCAAGAAACCGCTGTTCAATACCGAATAGGAACAGGACGACCATGGACGCAGTCATCTACGCAGGCAGCCATCGAAAAGGCGGCAACTCCGATCACGCGGCAGAGCTTCTACAGGAAGGAATCCGACGGGCCGGGGGCAATGCGGCAATTCACTTCGTGCGCGATGCCCATATCCTGCCCTGCATTGCCTGCGGGTTCTGCGACAAGACAAAGAGCGTCACGCACAAAAAACGGTGCGCCATCGCCCACAAGGATCAGGCCTGGGAGCTCTTCGAGCCGATATTCACGGCCAGAACCATCCTGTTCGCGTCCCCGATCTATTTCTACCACCTTCCGTCGCGGCTCAAGACCTGGATAGACCGCGGGCAGCAGTTCTGGCAGGCCCACATGGACAAGGAACCCTGGATTGCCGAACTGCCGCAACGCAAAGCGCACGCTGTTCTGGTCGCCGGTCAACCATCCGGGGAAAAGCTCTTTGAGGGAGCACGGCTCACGCTCAAGTATTTTGTCCAGAATTTCAACATGGCACTGGATGAACCTTTGGCCCTTCGAGGTATCGACAGTGTCGGGGACCTGAAAAAACGGCAGGATTTCGAATCACGGATTATCCAGTATGCCGAACGGGTCTGGAACGAATCACATTGATACTACCTTCTTTTTTTCACCGGATGGCAAGCTGGGCCGGATTGACCATGAGCCGATGCCCTGTCTGCTCGCGACTGACAGACGTTTGCGAGCAAGGCGCCTGCCGTGAGTGTGCACAGCAACTCACCGTGAGAAAAGGCGGGTACTGCACGCGGTGTGGCGAACTCTTTGCCGATGACGATTCCCCGCCCATGCTCTGCGGCGAATGCCGCACCACTCCCACGCCGTGGGAAGCGCTCCATTTCCATTCCATATACACAGGCCCCCTCCGTAACCTTATTCTAAAATACAAGTTCAGCGGAGCGCTGGGACATGCCACCCTGCTGGGCAATTTGGCTGTTCAAGCCTATACCCGCAGGGACGGACAGAAACCGGACATCATTGTTCCAGTGCCGTTGCACAAACGCAGGCTCCTGTGGCGAGGATTCAATCAAAGCGCCGAACTGAGCAAGGCATTGGGCAAACACACCGGTGCACCGGTCATCCACGCCGCACTCCAACGCGTCCGATACACTAGGCCGCAGACACAACTCGACCTGGCGCAACGACAGTCGAACATCAAGTCAGCCTTTACCGCGACACGGGAACTGGTGGAGGGCAAGCACATTCTATTGGTTGATGATGTGTACACGACAGGCGCTACACTGCGTGAATGCGCCCGGACACTCATGCAGGCTGGAACCGCGAGCATCAATGTTTTCGTGCTGGCCCGGGCACTGCGATAAAATGTCATCTATAGCTTGACCGACGGCTCCGGTACGGGCAATGTATCGCGTTGTGGAGAAAAATCGCAAAAAATTATTGCGGGGGGCTTGACTTCTCAGCCGAGTTGCGGCTAGGTTGCCTCCTCTTACGAACTGGAGGTTTTAACTATGTTTGCTATTATCGAGACCGGCGGTAAGCAGTACCGCGTTGAAGAAGGTCTTGAACTCAAAGTAGATTTGCTCAAAGTCGAAGCTGGCGAAAAGCTCAGCATCGATTCCGTTCTCCTGGTAGACAAGGACGGCGACACCAAGATTGGCGCTCCGTATGTTGACGGTGCAAAGGTCGAGTGCGAAGTTCTCGGTCACGCTCGCGGCAAAAAGGTTGTGGTTTTCCACAAGCTGCCCAAAAAAGATGCTCGCAAAAAGCAGGGCCATCGCCAGGACTATACATCCATCAAAGTCAAATCCATCACGGCGTAACTGCCTGAAGGGAGGATAACATGGCTCATAAAAAAGCTGGCGGTAGTTCCAGAAACGGTCGCGACAGTATAGGTCAAAGACGTGGCGTGAAGCGCTACGGTGGTCAGGAAGTTCTGGCCGGCAACATTCTTGTTCGCCAGGTTGGCTCCACTTTCCACGCTGGAGAAGGCGTCGGTACCGGCAGGGATTACACCTTGTTCGCTCTGCGTGACGGCGTCGTCAAATTTGAGAAGTACAGCCGCAACAAGGTCGTCAAGACCCGCGTGCACGTACTTCCCGCCGAAGCCTAGGCTTCGAACGCAAGCATTTTCTCCGGGCAGGGGGCGCTAGACCGCTAGCGGCTCCTGCCCTATTTGTGTTCGAGTATGGTTTCGGAAAACGTGTTATATAACACCACTATTAGCGGAAAGAGGACATCATGCGATTCGTTGATGAAGCGATAATCACTGTACGTTCAGGCAAAGGCGGCAACGGCTGCGCAAGTCTGCGACGCGAGGCCAACGTCCCCAAAGGCGGCCCTGATGGCGGCGACGGGGGTAAAGGCGGCGATGTGATTTTTCGTGGCACAAACCGTCTGATGACCCTGTACGATTTCCGCCTGCATCGCCACTACTTCGCCAGAAACGGTGAAGGAGGCATGGGACGCGACCGCTACGGCAAGGCTGCTGATCCTTTGTATGTCGACCTCCCCGTCGGCACCCTCGTTTATGAGGTGACAGAGCATAAGGACGGCACAACCAGCGAAGAACTCATTGCCGATCTGGTTTCGGACGGCGAAGAGATCGTCATTTGTGAAGGTGGACGCGGCGGACGCGGCAACCTGCACTTCAAGTCCTCCACCAACCGGACTCCCCGCTATGCCGAACAAGGCTTTCCGGGTGAGGAACGTCGCATTCGACTGGAGCTGAAGATCCTGGCCGATGTCGGTCTGCTTGGTTTACCCAGCGCTGGCAAGTCGACCTTCATATCCAAGGTATCCGCGGCTCGTCCCAAGATCGCGGCATATCACTTCACCACGCTGGTACCGAATCTCGGAGTCATCGAAAACGAGGAATTCAACCGCATGGTCATTGCGGATATTCCCGGCCTCATCGAAGGTGCGCACGAAGGCCGCGGTCTCGGCATCACCTTCCTCAAACATGTTGAACGGACCCGTTTTCTCGTCCATATTCTCGCCGTTGAAGACCTCAACCGTGAAGATCCGTTGGACGGCTACGAGATGTTGACCCAGGAACTGTGCCAGTACAGCCCGGAACTGGGTGACAAGACGCAGATCAAGGTCATCAACAAGATCGACACGCTGAGTGAAGACGAACTGGCCGAGCTCAAAGCTACGGTCGAAGCCACGGGTGAAACCGTCTTTTTCATCTCCGCACTGAACGGCGACGGTATTGATGCGTTGATGGACGAAATGTGGCGCCAGCTTGACCGGCTGAACAAAAAGGAAGAGGCAGAGACCTCTGACTAGCGCTCGTTAGCTGTCACCGGCCTCCGATTTTCAATGGGGTTTTGACCCCAAGTCATTTCTTGCCACCCCGCACGGGGATGCTGTACGGTGCCCTCCATGACGAGAACCGACATCAATCGCGAAAATCTGCTGGAAAACGTTCGGCGTGTGGTCATCAAAGTCGGCAGTGCCGTCCTGACCACTCCTGAAGGTATAGATCCCCATGCCATTGAGCGGCTTGCCGCCCAGATTGCCATCCTGAGCAATCGGAACATGGAAGTCGTGCTGGTTTCATCCGGTGCTGTTGCCGCAGGTCGGCAGCGTATCTGCGAACGCATGAAAAACTGTAGTCGCGAGTACAACGACATGGCTTCACGTCAGGCCGCCTCTGCCATTGGTCAGGGACGCCTCATGCACGATTATGATGAGGCCTTCGCCAGTTACGACAAGGCGACCGCACAGGTTCTGCTCACCCGAAGCGGGCTCAAACGCAGGAGTCGTTTCCTCAACGCTCGCAACACCATGGAGCGTCTTCTTGAGTGGGGAGCCATTCCCATCGTCAATGAAAACGACACTGTTTCGACCCGCGAGTTGGAGTTCGGAGATAACGATACCCTTGGTGCCATGTGCCTCGGGCTGGTCGGTGCAGACCTGTTCGTGAACCTGACCAGTGCCGATGGCGTTTATGACCGCAATCCCGATACCAATCCCGACGCAAAGCCCATCCCCGTCATCGAAAACATCGCCTGCATGGATATTGAAGCCATGTGCGATGGCAAGACCAACGTGGGAACCGGCGGCATGTATTCCAAGCTCCGCGCCGCTCGACGAGCAGCCCAGTTGGGTGTGCCCACCCTGATTGTTTCCGGCAAGGGACCATTTGATCTGGTTGCTGCGCTGGAAGGCACCTGCGGTGGTGGGACCCTGGTTCTGCCCGAGTGCAAGACGGTTTCGAGCAAGAAGTTCTGGCTGGCCTATCACGACGACCCTTGCGGTTCGATACTCATCGACAAAGGGGCTGCCAGAGCACTGCTGACCAATGGTAAATCACTGCTGCCCATCGGCATCAGCGACATTCGAGGCTGCTTTGACCGCGAAGCTTTGGTTTTCATCAAGACGCTGGACGGCGATGAACTGGGCGTTGGCATGTCCAACTTCTCTTCGAGCGAATTGGAACAGATGAAAGGCAAACGGACCGATGAAATTGAACTGATCTTCGGCGCCGACATTCCGGACGAAGCTGTTCACCGCGACAACATGCTTCTTGACGCTGCCATCTAACGGATACGATTTGCGACGCATCTATCTCGATACGAATCTCCAACTGATCTTCGGCGTCACGCTGATGGCAATCCTCGGGGTTTCGTCCATCATCCCGGCCCTGCCCGACATCATGCAGGAGCTGGACATAACGCCTGTACAGATCGGGCTGGTCATCTCCATTTTCACCCTGCCAGGCGTCCTCTTGTCGCCGCTGGTCGGGGTACTGGCTGACCGCATCGGCCGCAAGGTCATCCTTGTACCTTCCCTGTTCGTCTTCGGCGGGTTCGGCTTTGCCTGTTTTTTTGCCCAGTCATTCGAACAACTTCTGGTTCTGCGATTTTTGCAAGGCGTGGGCGCAGGACCACTGGGCGTCATCTACGCAACCATCATCGGCGATCTGTACGAGGGCAAAGAGCGCGGGCAGGCCATGGGCTACAACGCCAGCGTTCTGTCCATCGGTACGGCAGCGTTTCCTGCCGTCGGTGGCGTACTTGCCTTGATCGGCTGGAAGTGGCCATTTCTCCTACCATTGCTGGCAATCCCCCTCGGGCTGGCCATTTCCACGCGGCTCGACAGCCCGGAACCAAGCAATAACAGTAGTCTCAAGGAATATTTCAGCGAAGCCTTGACCCGGATGAAGACGAAACAGGCACTCAGCCTGTTCGCCACGACACTGGTGACCTTCATCATCCTATATGGTCCCATTGTCACCTATCTGCCCATCCTGCTCGATACGCGCTTCGATGCGAACCCCGCTTCCATCGGTCTGGTTTTCCTCATTTCCTCGGGCTTCTCCGGGCTTGCTTCCTTTCAGTTGGGCCGCCTTTCAAGCTCCTTTGGCCAACGACCACTGCTGATTGCGGCCGCCATCCTGTACGGATTTTCCATGGTGCTCATGCCCATGGCCCCCGGTATCTGGCATGTGATTCCACCTGTCATCTGCTTTGGTCTGGCTCAGGGGCTGAACATCCCGACGGTCATGACAATGATATCCTCCCTCGCCCCCATGGAACAACGCGGGGCGTTCATGGCAGCCAACGGTTTCCTGCTGCGACTGGCGCAGACACTGGCCCCGATTTTCATGGGCGGCATCTATGGTCTTTTCGGCATGCAGGCGATCTTCATCACCGGCCTGCTCTGTGCCGTTGCCATTCTGCTGCTGGCTCTTCTGGTCATCCGTAATACGGATACGCCCTAACGCTCAGGACAACATCTGACGATAAGAAAGGTAACCAGGGAAGGTTGTCATGAGTTTACGATCCCATCTTCAACACACCTTAAATCCGTTGCATGTCTATTGCCGGTTGCGCTCCATGGGTATGGCCCACAAGCCCGCCCACGCCGTAACGCACTGCTATGAACGTGTGCTGTACCGCTTGGTACTGGCATAAGCACTGCCACGGCAGGTGCGGTTTCATCAGCAAGTGACGGGCAATTGCCTTTCATGCAGTAAGCGCGGATTGTGCAGGAAATAATCAGCACAGGAGATTCGCGTGCGCATATATATCGGATTTGACGACACCGACGACAAAGACGCTCCCATGGGCACAGGCAGACTGGTACGGGAGTTCATATACGGCCTGCCGCAAACATGCACCCCCATAGGTGTGGTGCGTCATCAGTTGCCGCGTTTCTCGGATATCCCGTTCACATCCAACAATAGTTCGGCATGTGCCATTGTTGAGATTGCCGACGACTCCACTCTTGCATGGCTGAAAGATCATGCACGGGAACACATCCTTGCTCACTGTGCTCCAGGCAGCGATCCGGGCCTCTGCGTTGCAGAAGAATCACAAATCACCAGTGGCATGATTGAATACGGCCAGGCCGTGACCGGCATGACCAAGACACAGCAGGACGCCATCACAGCGACCAGTTCCATTTTTCTTGAAGGATTGGGCGGCACCAATGACGGAATCATCGGTGCTGCAGCGGCTGTGGGGCTGACCAAGTATGGATGGTGCGGCCGGTTCATCGAGTTCAAACGCCTTCGGAGCCTTGGCCGTGATCTGCGCGTTGCCGACCTGGAAGAAACCGGCATCCGTGTCGTTTCCGTTGACAGAGACCCGCTGGTTCCGCTTCCGTCCGACCGCATCGTCAAAGGTGACTGGATCAGACCGTCCTTATGGGGTGGGCAGCCAGTACTGCAGGTCAAGATGCTCGAACAATCCGTATGGGAACCGGCTCATACCAAGCGCAAAAAAGACAAGAAGCTGCAGCCCGGCATGAAGGTCGACGCCACAACTACGCGCCCTTATACTTCCTGATAAAATCGTCCAGCACATCGCGTTGCCGCTCCATGTGGAGCACCCAGGCTTCCAGTACTTCCGCGCCCTCTGGAGTGATGGCATAGACGCGCTTGGCCGGTCCATCGCCTTCAGAATCCCACTTCGATTCCACCAGCCCCTCTTCATCCATTTGACGGAGGTGCCTGTAGATCATCCCGGGAGGGGCATCGCCCCGCAAAAAACCGTATTCACCAATGGTCTGAATGAGCTGGTATCCATAGGAAGGACCGGCAGTTAGCGCCATCAAAAGCGATGGCTGTATGTATCGTTGCGGCTTACCGCCGCCCACTTTTTTGGACATTATAACTAGTTCCTTGTTGACTATATGTTCTTTGAGGATATATGTTTTTATCAGATCAAACAAGGCCCATGCGCACCCCTACAAGGAGGAAGACATGAAAATATTTGTCAGAGAAAGAACCCGTGCTTCTGAAGGCCAGAAGCTGCCTCGTTTCCGCGTTGTCGGCGTTTATGGCGGCGACCTCAAGCTGTACGCCAAGCGTATTCGCAAGTGCGAACTCGATCAGATCGCTTCCGAACTGGGAGCCGAAGTGGTGTATCTTGAGCGAGACAAGGAAGGAAAGCACAAGTAACCGTGCACGAAAAAAGGCCGGAGCATCGATGTTCCGGCCTTTTTATTTGTATCGTCAATTCAAAATGGGATGAGGTTTACGCAGCCTGTTCCTCCATGCCCCACAGTTCCCGCTAATCCTTGTATACAATGGTACCCACATGTTCACCGGCCAATGCCGCGTGGATATGCTCGGGGTGACGCAGCACATCAATGATCTGGAATGACTTGAGGGTCTTGGCGTTCTTCAGGAAGGTCAAAACCGGACGCTCGACAATGAGATCTTCCAGGTCCATTTCAATCAATTCATCAACGTGAATCTTGTCGTAGAACTTGAGCGCATCCCTGTTCTTGGCCTTCTTGGGGTCATTCTCGTACATGCCCTTTTCATCTTTGAGGTAGATGAGGGATTTGGCACCGATATTCTCTGCCAGGAGACAGGCGCCTGAATCCGTACGGTGCGGAGGAATAGACCCGAGTTCAGCCGGATGCTCGAAGAATCCGTACGGCGGGATACCGGTGGTGATGGGCAGGTAGCCTTGCTGGCAGTACATATGAAGCTGTTCAAGATGCGCACCGTGACCGATCATGGCACCGCCATGCTTGGCGAGCAGCACGGAGAGCATTTCCGCATTCTGCGCCGAAACCTTGTCGCCCAGTTTGGACAGCACACCGGTCGGCATACCCAGATCAATGCCGATGTTATAGACATGACGGGCACGGGTTCCACCGCCGCACATCAGAAGGATTTTGTGTTCTTCCTTGGCTTTGACCAGTTCATCAAGGATCGGGAACAATGCCTTGGCGCCTCGGTCCATGATGGACTGCCCACCGATTTTCAGAATATTGACATCCGGCTGCATCCGAAAATACTCACCGGCTTCGGTCCGTTTCAGCAGGCTCTTGCCCACCAGTGACTCGCCAAGCAGCGGCGTATCAATATGCAGACGTCCCTTATCATCGTCTTCCTTGATCAACTTACCCATGTGTCTCTCCTTCATATGTATAATTTGGATCGGGGTGAACGCCAATTGTACCTGTGCACCCGAAAAAAACAAGATCAGCCGACAGTTTTGCCTTTGGCACTCCTAGATGGACAATCGTCCCATTCGAAACGCGTAATGAAGACAGATTCCAACCCCGAAGGCCCAGGCAAGATTGGAAGCCAGTGCAATACCGAGCATGACCACGATGATGAACAGGTCCGTTCGGTTATCCACATCCATGATCGTCAATGCCAATTGTGAACCGGAAAAAAAGAGGAGCACGCCGAGAACGCCCATGGGCAACAGATGCAGCACGTTGACGGAACCCGCTCCCAGCAGGACAGCCAGCAGGATGAATGCGCCACCAATGATCATGTTCGAGCCGCTGGTTCTAGCGCCAAACCGGTAATGCGCCGCCAGCCCGCCTGCGCCGTGGCACAGGGGCATGCCGCCTGTCAAAAATGACGCGATATTCCCAAGCCCCATGGACATGCATAACGCCCTGTCGGTCACCCGACGACTTTCATCACCGAAATATTCAAAGCTGAGATCGCGATTGGCGATTACGGCATTCCCCATGGTCATGGGCACTTGTGGCAACACCAGCACCAGGAGCGCATAGGAGAAATCGGTCCACGTCGGTATGCCGAACGGCAGAATCTCCGGCAGGTGGAATCCGAGAGTGACCTGCTTCAGTTCATTCCCGGCCCCCAGAAGTGCGCCGACCACGCCGCCCAGCACCACGACAACCAGTCCGGCAGGATACCGTTTGTTGTTGAGCAAAAGAAAGGTCACGAGGGCAAAGGCGACGCCGATGAGCAGACTCATGGGAACAGGGCCAATGCTTTGCGAGGAAAGAAACGGCTCCACGCTCCCCTGCAGTTTCTGGAAATCGCCATTACCGATAACCATCTGGACACCTTTGGTGAGCAGCAGGACTCCTGTGGTCATCTGGACACCGCGGACAACAGCCCGCGGAACGATTCGGGCCACGAAATCCGTCAGCCCGGTGCTGCCCAGCAAAAGCAGGAACGCGGCCATGAGCATGCCGGAAGCAGTAATGACTTCAGCAGAAAGGGACAGCGCGACAGCATAAGCCGCCACCACTTTCATTGGCTGGACCGCTATGGGGACGCGATAATACAGGCCGCCAAAGATGTAGAGCAGCCCGATGGACAGGAACAATCCGCCCGGAGCCAGGCCATTGATCATGATCAGGGCGAACGCCAGCGGCAGCAGCGTACCGAGATCGCCGACTGATCCGGCCCATTCCATTCTGTTGAATCGCATCTGCATCGACAGGCTCCGGACAAGAGGTTGAAAAGACAAACTGCGGGGAATGTTACCGATTCGGAACACGTAAGACAACACCCAATATTGACACCGCCCATGCTTTTGCAGATTATGCCACATCGATAACGCGCCAAGCGCCACCAGGAGTGCGACCAAAATGAAGAAAGAGTCCATCAGCCAACGAGATATGAAACGGTACCAACTGCAGGCCAAATCCATCATGGAAACCCTGCCGTTCATCACTGAATTCTATGGAGAAACCATCGTCATCAAATACGGCGGCAACGCCATGATCGACGAGGAACTAAAGCGTGCCTTTGCACTCAATGTCGTGCTCCTCAAATACATTGGACTCAACCCGGTCATCATCCATGGCGGCGGCCCACAGATCGGGCAGATGCTCAAGGCGCTCAACATCGAATCCCATTTTCGTCAGGGGTACCGCGTGACCGACGAAGCCACCATGGATGTGGTGGAGATGGTTCTGGTCGGCAAGGTAAACAAGGAAATCGTCAACCTGATCAACCTCAATGGTGGTAACGCCGTAGGGCTTTCGGGCAAAGACGGCATGTTGATCAAGGCCGAACCCAAGGAATTGACCATTGAGAAGAAAAACGCACCGCCTGAGATCATCGACCTCGGCAAGGTGGGCGAAGTACGCTCCGTCAATACCGGCCTGATCCGCTCCCTTGCAGCCGAAGGGGTCATTCCTGTCATTGCGCCGGTGGGTGTGGACGATCAGGGAGTTACGTACAACATCAATGCAGACTCTGTCGCCGGTGCAGTGGCACAGGCACTGGGCGCCAAGCGTCTTTACCTGCTCACCGACGTGGCCGGCCTGCTGGATGCCGACGACGAACTGATCACGCATCTGCACCACAAGGAAGCCTTCGAATGCATAGATAACGGCGTGATCACCGGCGGCATGATTCCCAAGATCAAATGCTGCATCGAAGCCGTAGCTGAAGGGGAAGTGGAAAAAGCCGCCATCATCGACGGACGGGTCGAGAATTGCATCCTACTCGAATTATTTACCAAATCAGGCATTGGCACCGAGGTTGTACAAGCGGACAAAAGCGAGTAAGTCTCACTCCCACGAGTGATATCGATTGACGGGCCACAGCCCGAGTGAAGTAAACCTCATAAGCTGGTGTAAAAATATGCCTCCAATGAAATGGACCGACGACGTTTGTATCGGTTTGACAATAATAGACGAGCAGCACAAAACCCTTTTCGCCATCGCCGCAGAACTGGTCGAAGCCATTGAGCAGGATAAGGGCGAAGAGGCATTGCAGCATACCTTTGACAGGCTCAAGGCGTATACGCATTACCACTTCAAAGAGGAAGAAGCGTATATGAGTGAGGTCAATTATCCTCAACTCAAAGAACACGCAGCTCAACATGCCGTACTGCTGGTCCGCGTCAACATGTTGTGGCAAATGCTTCGCAAAGGCGAAAAAGTATCCCCGGAAGGAGCTTCCACGTTTCTCCAGGAGTGGATATCGACGCACATCATGCAGGACGATGCGAAAATCGGGCGGTTCGTGCAGCAGAACGCCTGATTTCGGTGTCAAACCCGCCCCAATACACCCTCTCTTGCCCGGTTTGAGCGCCTAAAGTAGCGTAACTCCGCATACCAAAAGGATACCGCCATGAACCACGGATTTTTCACCATCATCAGCCGGGCTGAATTCGAAGCGCTGCTCAAGGGCTTCGGGCCTCTGGATACCAAGCGCATCCCTCTGTCCCAGGCATCCGGTCGGGTGCTTGCCGAAGATATCGTCGCCGCCCACGACTGGCCGCTCATGAACCGCTCCTGTATGGACGGTTACGCGATCAATGCCCGCGACATCTTCGGAGCCACGGAAACCAACCCCGGCTACCTCGAATGCACGGCTTCCCTTTCCATCGAAAAGGCGCCAGAAATTTCACTGTTTCCCGGTGAATGCGCCCGTATAGCCACCGGAGGGATTCTCCCGGAAGGCGCAGATGCCGTGGTCATGATCGAGCACACCCAGTCGATGAATAATGAAGAGATGGGCACGGTTGAATTTCGCAAAAGTGCTGCCCCGGGCGAGAACGTCATGATGCGGGGAGAAGACGCCCAGACTGACAAGACGGCCCTTGGAGCCGGGACCGTGATCAGGCCCCAGGAAGTCGGCTTATCCGCCGCTCTCGGGTTTGAGGAACTAACCATCTACGACCAGCCACGCGTAGGTATTCTTTCCACCGGCGATGAACTTATCGAGCTTTCCGAAACGCCCCAGCCTGGGCAGGTTCGTGACGTCAACTCACTGACCATTTCAGCCCTTGCAGAGTTGGCCGGGGCCATTCCCACCCGCTACGGGATCATCAAGGACGACCTTGATTCGCTAAAGGCAGCGCTGGCAAAAGCACTGTCCGAAAACGATGTGGTGCTTCTTTCCGGCGGCAGTTCCATTGGCGTGCGCGACCTCACGGTGCAAACCATCGAATCCATGGATGATGCCGAACTGCTCGCCCATGGTGTGGCCTTGAGTCCGGGAAAACCGACCATACTCGGTCGCGTCGGGACCAAGCCTGTTCTGGGATTACCGGGTCAGGTGACCTCGGCACTGGTGGTCATGCATGTGCTCATCCTGCCGCTCCTGCGCCACCTTCAGGGAGATGCCGGAGCCTTCGACGAGGTGCGCCGTCCCATGCGACAGGCTGTTCTCGCACGCAACATTCACTCCAAGCCGGGCCGTGAAGATTACATTCGGATTCATTTGGAAGAAAGGGACAACGACCTGCCCCTTGCTCATCCGGTTCTGGGAAAGTCAGGATTGTTGCGAACCATGATTCAGGCGAACGGCCTTGCGCCGATTCCGGCGGATTCCGAGGGATTATACGAAGGCCAGACTATCGGCGTGTGGATGGTGTAAAAGGGCCTCCGACCTGTTGGGTTTGCAATCGCCCTAATAAAAGGACTCTTCCCCTTCCAGTTCCAGGATGCGCCATCCTTCCGACTCCTTGGAAAGGACGAAAATCGAATCTTCTTCAAGATAGGCATGTTTGCCTGGCAGATTCACCTTGTATGCGCCAAACACCCTGACACGGGCATAAATTCCCTGTAGATCGACCAATTCAAACCCCAGACCATCAGTTTCGACTTCGGCGCTGCGAAGGATTTTGTATGTTCCCCGCTGCATCTGAACGGACTTGAAAACCTCCTGCCGGAAGTCGTTCTTGTCACGGACATCTTCAGCGAACAACTCCGCGAAATCATCCGCCATCGTGGTCTGCCGCACATAGAAGGAACGCAGCAACTCAATCATTTCATCAGGAACCCTGGCGGAAGGAGATTGCGGGGCTGGCGTGGGTATATTGACCGTTGCCGGATGCTCGGAGGCGTTCATTTCAGCCGGATCTGCCATCAGCGCCACATAGAGTTTGATTTCGGCCACGGCCAGCTTCTTCTTGGCCGCCCACTCGCCCTCGGGAAACACCCCGTCCACAACGATTCGGATTGATTTGGCGGGACGACCATCGCATTCGATTATCTGCTCACCTTTCCCGTCATGCAGCCAGAATCGCGAAGACGTTCCATCAGGATATACTAGGCGTCCTGAACGAATACGCCGGAAATCCTCGAATTTTCCTTCCCCATGGTGTCCGTTGAAGATGCCCAGTTTGTCCAGACGTACGGGATAATCGAACTGCAGTTCAATCCACTGCCCTTCACCAGCGCCCAGACCGCCTCCTGCCCACGCGGTATTCAGGTCACCATCCAAAAGATGCTCCGGTGCATATGGCAGGAAAACATCCATTTTCATGCTGGACACCTTAACAGTCACATCCAGTGCCAACGCGGGGATAGATGAAAGAAGGATCAGGAGGACGATTGCAGGGACAGTCAAACGCATGGGAATGAGGTACCACAAGATTTCACGGGACGCTTCTATAAAATACGACTTGTAACTCCCAGGAAAACTGATAAAAGATATCCTTGCTGATCAGCAGATTATTTTTGTATACGATACGTAACGAATCTCAAGGGAGCACAACATGCCGATTCTGAGTTGGCAAGATTCATATTCCGTCGGTGTGGCGTGTATTGATGCAGAGCATAAGCAACTCATATCAATGATCAACCGCGCATTCGACGATTCCAAAAAGGAAACCGACCTCGTCATCCTCGAGCGTCTGGCTGCTGATATGCGCATGTACGCCATGGTCCACTTCGCCACCGAAGAGGAACTGATGAAAGAACACGACTTTCCTCATTCGGAAAACCACATCAAGAATCACAAAATGTTCCTGAACAAGGCACTTGAAGCCGAGCAGGCTGTGGAGAAAGGTGAGGACACCAATCCGATTGAATTTGTCAATTTCCTTGCCGACTGGCTCAGCGGACACATCCTCGAAGTCGACAAAGCCCTGGGCACTCACCTCAACGCAAAAGGGGTATTCTAACCCCCTTGAGATGATCTGCTTTCATCCGAAAGCGCCTTCAACAGTCGCATTCCGACGACATGAATATTTACTGAACACAAAAAAAGGGGAGCCAAACGGCTCCCCTTTTTATTGTAGATACTGTCGGGACGGCATGCGTCCGGCAGAGCTTAGTAGCGGTAGTGATCCGGCTTGTACGGACCTTCGACATCCACACCAATGTAGTCTGCCTGCTCTTTGCTGAGCTTTTCCAGCTTGACGCCAAGGCGGTCGAGGTGCAGTCGTGCGACTTCTTCGTCCAGCTTCTTGGGCAGGATCATAACCTTGGGCTCGTAATCGTTCTTGGCCAGATCGATCTGAGCCAGAGCCTGGTTGGTGAAGGAGTTGGACATGACGAAGGAGGGGTGACCGGTTGCGCAACCGAGGTTCACCAGACGACCTTCGGCCAGAACAATCAGGGACTTGCCGGAAGGCAGGGTCCACTTGTCCACCTGCGGCTTGACTTCAAGACGCGTGCACTCGGGGTTGTTCTCAAGGTGGCCCATTTCGATTTCAGAATCGAAGTGACCGATGTTGCAGAGAATGGCTTCGTCTTTCATGGCATCCATGTGTGCGCCGGTGACAACGTGGTAGTTACCGGTGCAGGTGACGAAGATATCACCGCGAGGAGCAGCTTCATCCATGGTGGTGACTTCAAAGCCTTCCATAGCAGCCTGAAGGGCGCAAATGGGATCAACTTCAGTGACGATCACGCGAGCGCCGAAGCCGCGCATGGACTGGGCGCAGCCCTTACCAACATCACCATAACCAATGATGACAACGACCTTACCGGCAACCATGACATCAGTGGCACGCTTGATGCCGTCTGCCAGGGATTCGCGGCAACCGTAGAGGTTGTCGAACTTGGACTTGGTAACGGAGTCGTTGACGTTGATGGCGGGGAACAACAGTTCACCAGCACGCTGCATCTCGTAGAGGCGATGTACGCCAGTGGTGGTTTCCTCGGATACGCCGCGAATCTTCTTGGAGATTTCGGTCCACTTGGTAGGAGCGACCTTCACGGATTCAGCCAGACGATCCATTACAATCTGGAATTCCTGCACATCGTACTTCTTGTCGGCGATGGAAGGATCAGCTTCCACTTTAACACCCTGGTGGATGAGCATGGTTGCGTCGCCACCATCATCAACGATGAGATCGGGACCGGAGCCGTCAGGCCAGGTCAGAGCCTGTTCGGTGCACCACCAGTATTCTTCCAGGGTCTCGCCTTTCCAGGCAAAAACCTTGGCCATACCGGACTCTGCAATAGCAGCAGCGGCGTGATCCTGAGTGGAGAAGATGTTACAAGACGCCCAACGGATGTCCGCACCCAGCTCGTAAAGGCATTTGATGAGCATGGCAGTCTGGATGGTCATGTGCAGGGAGCCCATGACTTTCAGACCCTTGAGGGGCTTTTCGGGGCCGTACTTTTCAATGATGGACATGAGGCCCGGCATTTCACGCTCGGACAGCTGCATTTCATTCAAGCCCCAGGTGGCCAGGGACATGTCTGCGACTTTGTTTTCGCACTTCGGGTCGACAGGCATAACGTTTTTGGACATTGTATTCCTCCGATATTACAGGGTTAATATCTATAACTTTTCGGCCTCGTACATAACAACGACGAGACCCTTGTTGACTTTGAATTCCTTGGTCGCCAATACCGCAAATCCGGTCTGGCCCAACCAGTTGTGCATCTTTTCCTGCGGGATACCAAGACGACGGTCACCATACTCGCTTCGCATGATTTCATTGTCGTGCTGGTCAAATTCCGCGACGAGCAATCGTCCGCCGGTCCGCAGCACACGGCCCGCCTCGCGAATGGCGTCGATGGGGCGAGCCAGGTGGTGCAATACCAGCGACATCACCGTACAATCCGCCTCCAGATCACGCAGCGGCAGGTGGGTTGTCTCACCGATGCGCAACGACATGTTCGCATCTTCGGAGAACCGTTCCTCGGCAAGTTCAAGCATCTTGGGCGAATTATCCACACCGATGACCATATTGGATGAACGAGCGAGAATCTCCAGCATATCCCCCGGTCCGCAACCGATGTCGGCAGCGCACTCGCACTGTGGCAACCGCTTGCGAATCTCTTCGCCAAGGTCCAGATCACCCAGAACCTCAGCGGTCATGCGATCCCATTCAGGCGCTATATCATCAAAAAACTGACGAGTGGCTGCTGTCCGCTCCCGAATAACCTTATCGGCCCGGTTGCGGTCCCGCTTCAACTCTTCTTCATCTTCAAGAAGCTTGGTGATGCCATCGAGAAAATCCCGACCGGGACCATCGTCACTGACACGGTAGAAGGCCCACAAGCCTTCCCTCCGAAAATTCACCAGACCGGAATCGGCCAGAATTTTCAGGTGCCGGGAGATGCGCGACTGCCCCATTTCCATAACCTGCACGATCTCACCAACATTCAGCTCATATTCCAGCAGAACGTTGACCAATCGCGCTCGGGTCTCGTCGGCAAGTGCCTTACAATATTTAATTATTTCCATTGCTTTTAACCTATATCAGGATATCTTGATATAAGGAACATTCGAGTGATATCCGAAAGATGGGCTCTACGTCAACCCGTGGCATGCGATTCATTCAATTTATAACCTCCTGCCGCCATTCGCGCATTGACAGGAGAGCGCGCCATTATGCTAATCAGAACCTATAAAGACATGACATCCATCTGGCTTGCATGTTGTATATGCCCTTGATATCGAAGACATTCACAAGCCACGGAGCGAATAGCAGATCGCACACAACCAGAAGGACGCCCGCCACCTGTTCACCTCCACGCCCCAAACGAGCCAGTCCGAAAAACGGTCCGAACCGCTTTTACCAGCAACAGTCGCTCGCCTCAGAAAGATTGTTCCGACAAATTATCCAATAATACTTGCCCGAAGCACTGATTATTGCGATAGTGCAAGTGAAAAATCACCATACTGAATGGCGGCATCAAGACGAATCGGATCGTCGACAAGGAGAGTATATGTTCAAGAAAATTCTACTGGCAGTTACCCCTCTGGTGAAGATGCAGACCGCCCCCAAAGCGGCTTTTGATTTTGCACGCAAAAACAATGCTGAACTGATTCTTTTCCACTCGCTTCCCGTCGGCAAGGACGCCTGGTGTGATTTCGGGGACATCATTTCCGAAGATCAACTCAGGGAAAACACCGCAAAAAAAATTCAGGCCTACTACGCGGATGAATTGGCAACGATCCCCAGGTACTCGATCCATGTAACAACCGGTCTCGCCCATGAGCAGATGCTACGAATCATCCATAGTGAGGGAGTCGATCTCATTATAATGGGCCATCACACATCCACAATGGTCCGACCCGATAGCATGTGGGGGTCGGTGGATACAACCATAAGGCGGGTTTGTGCCAACGTGTTCTGCCCCGTACTCGTCGTCACCAATGAAATGCCCAATGGCGCCGATTTAAAGAAAATCGTCCTTGCAACCGACTTCTCCACCCCATCGGATTCAGCCATGTGCTACGCCGCGCAGGTCGCCAGAACATTCGGCGCGCATCTGGAGGTTTTTCATGTACTGGATGTGGGGCAAACCCACCCTGATCCCAAATATTACATGCAGGACATGGAGAACTTCGTGACAAAGGCCATCGATAAGATGGACACGCGATACAAGAAAGCACTCAGCGACATAAGCCACAGCTACAGTTGCTGGGAAGGCATTCCCTACACTGAAATTCTCAAAAAAGCCCGTTGGAGCGACGCAGACCTGATCATCATGGCCCAGTATTCTTCGAGCGAAGAAGTAGCCAAACCCATGATCGGCTCCACATCCATCCAGGTTGCCCTGTCACCGGGCTGTCCCGCGCTTATCGTCAACTACCGTGCGCGAAACTGCATGTAGGAACACGTAACTTACTTTCAGCCCCTGCAAAAACAGGGGCTGTCTTTTAACCGGTGGAACCACCATGTCACATCGAGCGTTTCTTGTTTTACTCCTGATTACGACCCTGACCATACTGACGGCTTGCGGTCCGCCCAAACAAACGATACCGATATCGACCAACCCCATGGGGGCGACGGTTTACGGGGATGGCAAGCAGATATGCACCACCCCATGCAGTGTTTCTTTTACAAGAGACACTGACCACCTGTTGACCATCTACAAAGAAGGATTTGAACAGGTGGACATGATCATAAGTCGGCGATTCAAGCCGGATGAAGCCATTCGGGACGGGATAATCTCCGGCATCCTCAAGGGGAGTGACCCGGAAGCCGTCGGTTCCGAAGTGGCACGGGAAGTTGACGAACAGGAGCGCTCCGGCGAAGCATACGAACTGATTCCATCCATCGTTCGAATCACGCTGAAGCCTGAATCCGAATAGGAGCCAAGGTGGCAAGATATTATCGACACTACAGCCGCAAGGGACGGAAAGGCCGCACCATAAGCCTGACCGACGCCCTGCCCTCGTATCTTGATAAAAAGGATACGAGCGGAGGAATGCTGCTTGTCCAACTGTGGAATGCCTGGGATGACCTGATGGGAGAGATGGCCCACGTTGCCCGTCCGCTGGGACACAGGGGGCGCAAACTCATCCTCGCGGCAGAAGACCCGATGGTCATGCAGGAGGCGCAGTTTCTGGCTCCGATGATACTCGAAAAAATAAATGGCTATTTGGAGCAAGATTTCTTTGACAAAGTAGTATTCGAACTGCTAAACGGCAGAACTCCTTTGGACGGGTATACCCGGCCGGAAGCTGAAAAGCCTCCGAGGAAACTTAAAAAGCCTAATGAATTAGGCGCGTTAAATGAGAAGCTGGACCCAAACTCCCCATTAGGGAAGTGCTACAGGGCCTACCAGCGGATGTTTGAGGATTAACTGAATCCTCAAAGCAGAATTTTAAGGAGTACACCATGAGTGAAGTGAAAGAAATTTCCTTTGACGAGCTTGGACTGACCAAGCCGCTGGAAAAAATGACAGCTAAAGAACTGCGCGCCCTGTGCGTGGACAAGCTCCCCATGATCACCGGCGCTTCCGGTAAAGACAAGAACGAGCTCGTTTCCGCAATCAAGGAAGTCTTCGGCATTGAAGATGAAGAGCAGGTTTCTCCCTACAAGCAGCAGATCTTCGAGATCAAAAGACAGATCAAGGCTCTGCGTGTTGAGAAGAAATCCATCGAAAGCCGTGTTGAGCGTTGCCGCATCCGCCGCAAAATCAACAAACTGAAGAAGCGTACACGTCAGCTCGCCAGAGCTGTCTAAAAAAAAAGCAAAAAGAAGTTGACATTAGAGCAAAGCTCTCTTAAATCATCTTCTCGCTGCTGGGCTGTCGTTCAATTGGCAGGACGACGGGTTCTGGCTCCGTTAATCAAGGTTCGAGTCCTTGCAGCCCAGCCAAATAAATATTGCGTCCCCATCGTCTAGCCTGGTCCAGGACGTCGGCCTTTCACGCCGGTAACAGGGGTTCAAATCCCCTTGGGGACGCCACTTAAAATGCCAGAAAGCAACTGCAAGGCTAACAGTTGCAGATTAGTCGAAAGACTAGCTCTTTTACATACGACGCACTTGAGAGGAGGAACGACCACCCCTCCATCAAAATCTCGAAGAGTCATCCATGCGTCCCCATCGTCTAGCCTGGTCCAGGACGTCGGCCTTTCACGCCGGTAACAGGGGTTCAAATCCCCTTGGGGACGCCATGAGAAATCAAAGGCTTACGTTTTCATAAACGTAAGCCTTTTTTCGTTTTACCGACGTATCTCCACTCTCCTATACAATCCCCACTCAACAAGCAGCGAGAGCTTGTACCAGCAGGACTCCCACGCCACATCACTGCAACGCCATTGCATCCAAACAGGAATCGCCCCAGCCATTCTCCATTTCATAGCAGCTTGACGGAACTGACCGGGAGTGTTGAATATCACACCATGAAGAACAACTTGGTTGCATTGATTATATGGGGGATACTCCTGTTTACCGTGACAGCACTCTCTGGTTGCCGCGGCTACAATGCCATCACTGCCATGGATGCACATGCCAAGTGGAACCGGCTGAACGCATCAGGCCCGCTTCCTGCGGTTGGATGGGCGCGAGGTCAGTCCGATATCATTCACATTTACATTGAAGGAGATGGAGTAGCTTACTCAACTCCAACCTCCCCTTCACCTGATCCGACTCCCATAACACCCACTGCGCTGCTTCTGGCACAACAAGACTCTACACCTGCTGTGGCCTATCTGGGCCGTCCTTGCCAATATGTCGAAGGTTCAGCCTGCACCAATGAATACTGGACCACAGGACGCTTTTCCCTGCCGGTGCTCACCACGATGAATTCTTTGACCGAAGCGGCCAAAAAAGCAGCGAATGCTCGGAACGTTGTGCTCATCGGCTTTTCCGGAGGCGGTGCGGTAGCGGCACTACTGGCATCACAACGAACGGACGTCGTCGGTCTGATCACGGTTTGCGGCAATCTCGATCATGAAAAGTGGACAAGAATGCATGATCTGACTCCACTGCAAGATTCGCTCAACCCGGCAGACTACACCCAACAACTATCCTCGATACCTCAGGTCCATTTTCTGGGTGGAAATGACACAGTCATCCCTCAACAGGTAGTCGACTCGTATGTGGAAGCCCTTTCTCCAAAGACAAAAGTACAGGTGCGCACACTCCCGGAATTGACTCATGATGGAAAGGGATGGGTTGCAGCATGGCCCACTCTAATAAAAGAAGCCACCTCGATATTCTAAGCCCTTCCTTTTCGCCCTCCAGCTCTTAAAAAAGCTACACACTTCCTGAAAACTATCAAAAAACCGACAAGTTACATCGCTTTTTACCAAAAATGCTTGTCACGATTTCCTCAATGAAATATAGACCACTCGTTTAGCTAATGGTCAGAGGTATAGACTTTCATAATGCCTGCATTGAGAGAGCATCCTCGCCAAACACAATCCCCTTCAACGAGAGGTTTATCATACCCATGTCGTCTGGTTTAAAACTTTCCGCACCGTATTCCCTGTGCTCACTCATCTCGCTCCTGGTTATTCTCCAGCTTGTTTTGACTATTCCCCCAGCAAAAGCTGATGACTCTTCTTATGGCTTCGAAGCTATTGGCGATTTTACCATTAACAACTTCTCTCAAGATGGCAGTACGTTAGTTGGCCATGTTAATTGGAAAGCAGTAAAATGGACTAATGGCAAAATAACTAATCTATCCGATGATACCAGTAACGCCATAAGCATTTCAGCTGATGGCGCTGTTATTGTTGGTTATACAAAACAAAATGCCTCTAGCAAAAGCGCTGTCCAATGGGTCAATGGAACAAAAAAAAATCTTGATTTAGGTAATTTGAGAGACTCTTTAGCATCAAGCGTATCTGCCGATGGGACCGTAATAGTAGGATGGGGCAGTACCTATGGTACAACAAAGGCATTCCGTTGGACTGAAAGCGAAGGCATGGTTGATCTGGGATATTTAGACCCCGCGAATCAGGAATCTCTAGCCTATGCTGTGTCTGCAGACGGCTCCAGTGTCGTAGGTCATAGTAGATATGGTGGTAATCTACAGGCTTTTCGCTGGCAAAACGGTACAATGAAAGGTCTGGGGTTTTTATCCACTGAGAGAACACAACGCTCTGAAGCCTTTGCTGTTTCAAAGGATGGTTCTGTAGTGGTCGGTGCAAGCGTAAATGAGCGTGGCGCAACAGAAGCTTTTCGTTGGATTAATGGAACCATGTCAGGTCTCGGCATTCTTGATGGTACCATACAGTCGTTCGCATACGATGTCTCTGCTGATGGGAACGTGGTCGTAGGAAACAGCATTAGACCAGGCTATTATGAATATAAAAAGGCATTCCGCTGGACACCAATTGAAGGCATGGTCTCCATTGAAGACATACTAACAAATGAGGGTGTCGATCTAACGGGGATGAGACTCGAGACAGCAACAGCCATCTCTGATGATGGATCAATGATTGGTGGGACTCTACACAATGGCCATAGCTATATCGCCAACATTCCTTTCGCGGGGATCATCACCCCTGAGGCTTTGTATCAGTCGCTGGGTATCATGGAACAGGTTGGTCCCATGGTCAGCAACATGGGACAACTATCCATGGGTCGGCTCACCAATGTGGCCAGCGGACACGCTCCACGCTCACAGGTCAGGTCTTCGGGGAAGTCCAGTGGCATGTCCAGCGGCGACACAATGCCGGGAAGACTCGACCTATGGATGGTTGGCTCCTTCGGGACCAACATCGAGTTGAATAGCGACGACAGCAATCTGAGCGGCGGTCTGGGGTTAAGCTGGGAAACCGACAATTGGCGATTCGGCGGCGGGCTGTTTGCCGATTCCCGCGACCTTGAAACGGGCTATAATGGCAGTCAGGATATATCCGCTCTTGGACCCGGCGCTTTCGTGACCTACAGCCCCGAAGGAACCCGTTTCGAATTTCGAGTGTCCTCGCTCTGGCAATCCGTGGACTTGGACCTGACGCGCGGCTACATGAACGGCGCAGGTTACGCCACTTCTTCGGGGTCCACCGGGGCTGAAGTATTCAGTCTTTCCGGACAAGTGCAGTGGACCAGCAATATATCCGAGACACTCTCCCTTACCCCCTTTATCGAGTACACATGGCAAACCACGCATGTCGACGCCTACACCGAATCCGGCGGCCCATTCCCTGCCAGCTTTGACAGTCGAGACGAGAACTCCAACCTTATTCGCACGGGCCTGCGTGCTGATGTCGCCTTGATCGACAAACTCGACACATGGGTATGGGGTGCCTGGAACCATCGCCTTGAAGACACCTCCACAGGCATGAGCGGCAGCGCCACGGGAATCGGTGCCTTTGCCTACCCCGGCGCGCCCATCGATCAGGACTGGGCTGATGTCGGCATCGGTGCGGCCTGGAGCATCACGGACCGATTGTCCGCCTCGACCAGCCTGGGATTTTCAGTCGGGTGTGATGACAATTCTGTTTCTGATACAACCCTTTCCGCAGGTCTCAGCTACCAACTCTGGTAGTCAGCATCATATCAATGCAAAGGCCGGGTTTTCCTTTTGAAAACCCGGCCTTATTATGTGCTTATCCACTCAATACAGGTGAGGTAAGTAGCCTTATCTCTCAAAGCATCATTCTTCACGAATCATCACGCTGATATCCGCTTTTACTGTGGCCTTTAGCCCTTAAGCACTGCGAAAAGGGTAAAAACTATCGAAAAACCGACACTTTACACCACTTTTTACCAAAAAAACTTGTCTCAATTATCTCAATGAAATATAGACCACTCGTTTAGCTTGCTCGCTTATACATAGACTATCGCAATGCACAGCATTTTGAGCGTCCCCTTACCAACATAAAATGCCCCTTCAACAAGAGGTTTATTGCACTCATGTCGTCTGGTTTACAACTTTCCGCACCCAACTCCCTTTCCTCTTTGATTTCATTCCTGATCATTCTCCAGCTTGCCTTCATCGTCACGCCGGGGAAAGCCCACGCTTCCTCCTTAAGCCAAGAAGAAATTGATTATATTTTTATCCAAGGTATCACCCAAAATGGAGACACTGCAGCTGGGCTGGCATATGTTGACGGGGAATATAAAGCGGCACTGAGAGCTAACGGCAAAACAACCATCCTGTCAGATCAAAAAGACTGTGTTGTCAATGGGGTATCAGCTAACGGCTCTGTGGTTGTCGGCACAACTGATGCCCCTTGGGATAACGCTCGTGCCGTACGATGGGTTGATGGCAAAATGTCGTATCTTAAAGGGCCGGATGGCATAACGCAATCCAAGGCTCTTTCCGTGTCGTCAGATGGCTCAGTGATCGTCGGCTCCTACATGACCTTACCAGGACACTACCAAGCATTTCGATGGACACAGAACCAGGGCATGATCGGGCTTGGCTCTTTGGGTTCTGGTACTCCTGTCTCTTTTGGTGCTGCAGTGTCTGCAGATGGTTCAACTGTGGTAGGTTCTACCCATTCTCCAAATGGGACTGAGGCTTTTCGCTGGAAAGAAGGCACAATGACTGGACTGGGTGTTTTACACCTCCCGTCGACTCGTGGGGGGGTATCTATTGCTAAAGCAGTATCAGAAAATGGATCTGTAGTAGTCGGCTCAAGCAATAATCAACATGGACAGCGAGAAGCTTTTCGTTGGGTCAATGGAACCATGACAGGTCTCGGCTTTCTTGAGAATCACCACACGTCCTATGCACGTGGTGTTTCTGGTGATGGGAATGCAGTTGTTGGATACAGTCACAACGCCGACAGTCATAAAGGTTTCTATTGGACACCAATTCTGGGCATGATTTCCATTGACGAACTGATGATAAGTAAGGGGGTCGACCTAAAGGGGCAAAGCATCAATAATGCAAAAGGCATCAGTTCAGATGGATCGTTAATTTATGGGCATCATTATATTTTCAACATCGTACATGGAGGTTTCATCACCCTTGAGGGTCTGTATCAGTCGCTTGACGACATGGAATCCGTTAGCCCCATAGTGAACAACATGGGACAACTATCCATGAGTCGGCTTACCAGTGTGGCCAGCGGACACGCTCCACGCTCACAGGTCAGGTCTTCAGAAAATTCCAAAGGTATGTCCAGCGGTAATGCAATGCCGGGACGCCTCGACCTGTGGATGGTTGGTTCCCTTGGGGCCAATCTCGAACTGAATGGCGACGACATCAATCTGAGCGGCGGTATGGGACTGAGCTGGGAAACCGACAATTGGCGATTCGGCGGCGGGTTGTTTGCCGATTCCCGCGACCTTGAAACGGGCTATAATGGAAGTCAGGATATATCCGCACTCGGCCCCGGCGCTTTTGTGACCTACAGTCCCGAAGGAACCCGTTTCGAATTTCGCGTATCCTCACTCTGGCAATCTGTTGATTTGGACCTTACGCGCGGCTACATGAACGGCGCAGGCTACGCCACCTCCTCGGGGTCCACCGAGGCCGAAGTATTCAGTCTTTCCGGGCAAGTGCAGTGGACCGGCAATATATCCGAGACTCTCTCCCTTACCCCCTTTATCGAGTACACCTGGCAAACCACGCATGTCGACGCCTACACTGAGTCTGGTGGCCCGTTCCCAGCCAACTTTGACAGTCGTGACGAGAACTCCAACCTGATTCGCACAGGACTACGCGCTGATGTCGCCTTGATCGACAAACTCGACACATGGGTATGGGGTGCCTGGAACCATCGACTTGAAGACACCTCCACCGGCATGAGCGGCAGTGCCACGGGAATCGGCGCCTTTGCCTACCCCGGCGCCCCCATCGATCAGGACTGGGCTGATGTCGGCGTCGGTACATCCTGGAGCATTACGGACCGATTGTCGGCCACAACCAGCCTTGGCTTTGCGATAGGATGTGATGACAATTCTGTTTCTGATACAACCCTTTCCGCTGGTCTCAGCTACCAACTCTGGTAGTCAGCACTATATCAATGCAAAGGCCGGGTTTTCCTTTTGAAAATCCGGCCTTATTATGCGCTTTTCCCTACCTTGCAGGCGGAGCAAACAACTTCAAGCTCACTAGGTGTCACCCTTGGGCGTGACGCCATGTAACCTTTATGAGCTCGAAACATCGATCTCTTCCCAGGTATTCACCTCGGCTGGTCCGGCAACCAGATCTTTAGTGGCCTCGGCCATGGCCGCCATATGCGGCGTCTTGCCATGGGCTGCCAGATGAGCCGGGCTCTGCCATATTTCATAAAAGAGGAAGACATTGCCATAGTCTGATCGGTGCAGATCATACCTGATACATCCCTCTTCCTTCCGAACCTCTTCCACCAACTTCGCCAGTATGGCTTCCAGCTCCTGCTCGGCACCATCCTTGGCGATAACTGTCGCTGTCACATATGTTTTTCCCATGGTCATTCCTTTGATTATAGTGTGCACACACCATAATAACTAATCGGAAGTGACACAAGAGACCACCATAAAGGCATTATTATCCTGATCAGTTGCAAAGCAGCGGCGCGCCAGGCTCAAGTGTCGACAAAAACGACGCCGCTTCATTAATTCTGTCTTTGGGCAGCTTGGCCCCCTTGCCCACCATTTTGTTAATGGTTGAGTTCCATGCCGATTCAGACTTCACTCCAAGATTCAGGCAAATCCGCTTTGGGGAATGACATTTAGTGCACGTCTGCTGAATGGTGGGCCCGATATCAGAAGCAAATCCACCCACCACAGTACCCATTACAATCAGACCCGCGATTACAACCGAGAAACGAAGTGCTGCCATTTTCCGCATGATAATTCCTCATTGTTAGATATGTGATTGAGCACCCACAGTTTCCAATCCATATACCAAAAAGAAATGGCACGTGCCATTAAATGTGGATATTCCCGCAGACTTTATTGGGGTTAAACCGAAAGTAATAGAATCGAGCTTGTTTACCCTTATGAAAACTGCTACTTCTCCAATCGAACTCGGGAAAAAACACCCGAGACCATGTGTGAGAGCTAACCACAGCCCACACGCATCACCAATGGAAGCGTTTCGTCACCGGTGTGGCGCTTGGTCTTCAAATCCAATGTTGGGCAGCGATGTCCAAGGCAGGTTCGACTCCTGTACGCTTCCGCCACGATCACGTTAGGGGCCTGTCATGCAGGCCCCTTTTTATATGGGTAAAACATCGGGCTACAGTTGGTGTGAGATTCTGTAATTGATCTTTTCGCGTGCAGAGCATGTGTGATCATTGAAAATTTAACATGTGTGCGGTACCCGACTCTAATGATTCAAGACAGAAAGCAAAAAACGTATCAAGTAATGGAGAAGGAAGCGGGGCTCGCAGGCAAAAACGTCCTTGAAATCGGTTGTGGCAATGGACGCCTGACCGCCATGTATGCTGCGAGCGCGGCTACTGTCATCGGTCTCGAGCCGGGGGGCAGTTCCATAAGACAGGCAGCAACCAATGTTCCCAATGTTTCGTTCCTTTGCGGAACCGGTCTTGAGTTGCCATTCAACGACAACGTATTCGACATCGCACTCTTTTCACTCTCACTGCATCACCACCCAGACTATCAACGAGCCTTGGATGAGGCTGCGCGTGTTGTTCAGAAGGACGGATTGGTGCTGGTCCTCGAACCGACTGTCCTGAGCCAGATTCAACGTCTGTGCAAGGTCTTTGAAGATGAAGATAGCCGGCTTTGCGGCGTGCGTGACGTTCTCCCGCAATGCGGACTGGAAATTGTCTCGGAAAGCCTGTTCGACACCTGCTGGGAGTTTGACGATTTCGATGATGTGAAAAGGTATGCTTTTTCCTACTACAATCACCCACCAGACACATCAAAAGAACAGGAACTCGCGCTGTTCCTTGGCTCCAGGAAGCATCAAGCACCTCTTCTGCTATCGGACACTCTGTGTCTGACCACTCTACGTGCACAAGCATCTTAACGTATCAACCGAACGGAACCTATTACGCTCTGTATTAGATCATTTCACCGGATTATGAGTACTGATTGGGATAGGATATTCTGAGGAATGAAAGAGACATCCCCCCGGAGAAGACATCTTCATCATAGCTGAAGGCAGCAGGGTGATATGCACCTGCAAGCGGCCTCGCCCCCAGAGACAAGGCTGAATGATTCGTGGATACGTTCATTGTTGGGATCATTAGCACCTGAGATATGAAGGCAACCTCTTGTTGTCACCAATATAGCGCTAATACTCACGTTCCGCAGTTGCTCTTTGACTGCGAATGTGCAGTCGTTTTCTAGTGACTGAAATTTCGCTCCATGATCTGATCGAAAACGCCATTTTCCTTGAGTGTATCCAGGGCCTGCTGCCACTTCAGGATGGTTTCATCCGGGGTATCCTTAGAAAATGCCAGCCATGCGCCCGATTCGGCAAACTTGCACTCGGTTTTTTCAAAAAGGGTGTGATCCAACCCAGCCTTGCGGACCATGTAATAATAGGTGCGCTCTCCAAGCAAAACCAGATCAACTCGCCCTTCGGCCAGTTTTTTGTAGCTGGAATCATATGTAGGACTGATATCCAGATTATCGAATCCAGCTTCCTGCAAGGCCTGATGGGTGTATCCATCCTTTCTTACAGCTATCCGCTTGACTATTCTTGCATCACGCAGGGATCGGACGTCCAACTCCGTCCCTTTCTTTTTGAAAAAGTAATCGCCCTCTTCAAAAATCGGCCCCACCCATTTGAAGAGATTCTCCCGTTTGGGGATACGAACGATGGCGAACAAGGCTTGCCGTTCGTGGGTTTGAGTCTGCTCGTATGCTCTAAGCCACGGGGCGGCATATATTTTGTTGGTATCGCCGATCTCGGCCTGAATTGCCCGCACCACATCAGGGGCAACCCCCCTCAGTTCACCATCAACTTCATACGCCAACGGAGGGTATATGATTACCTGCATATTTATTTCTTCTGCAAAACACTGAACAGGAAGAAGACAAGTCATTAATATATATAAAAAAAATCGCATTCTTCGCTCCCTTGATACCATGTTTTCAGTTTAATACAGCGGTGGCATAGCATGATTTTCAAACTATAACTAGACCTGTATACCATCAACCATAAATGACACTCGAGCATGGTATCCCATGATAGCTCGCCACGAATTGCTTGCCAAGATATGGCTTTTCTCTTGACACCAATGAGACGGTAGGGTCACCTTTCATTTACAATTGGCATGAATTTCTGACGATTACACTTGGGAAGGGAAGTCAGGCATGTTCAGCTTCATCATGAGGATCAGGCAAAGTCTGATCCTGAAAATAATTATCGCCACGGGCGCCATCATGCTCGTCAGCACACTGCTGCTCATTTATCTGAGCATCGGTTTCGTCAACAATCACACCATGTCCGAGCGGGTTCGAACCGCGGACATGATGGGAAACACCATACGCATCGGACTGCATGATGCCATGCTCCGCAATGACCGCTCGGATATCGGGACACTTATCCAGCGTGTCGCCGATTTTCATCCGGTCGAGACCATCCGTGTTTACAACAAGGAAGGCGAAGTCAAATTTTCCAATAACCTGGAAGAGGTGGGAACACTTGTAGGCGAGGAACACCACACGTGTATTGTCTGCCATCAAGTTGATCCACCCAAGCAGCAACTCACGCTGGAAGAGCGCACGTGGGAATATGAAACCGACGATGGAAATCACTTTTTCAGCGTCCAGGTACCCATCAGCAATTCCAAGGAATGCTCAGGCGGCCCCTGTCACTATCATCCTTCAGATGTAACCGTATTGGGAACTATGGATCTGGTGTTCGCATTTGACGTGGCAAACGCCGCAATTGCGGATTACAATATCCAGCTCATCACCCTTGGCACCATATTCTTTTTGATCACTTCGGGCGGCATCTTTCTCGGACTACGCCAGATCATAACCCGACCGCTTTCCATGCTGACCCAATGCTCCGAAGCAATCGCCCATGGAGAGACCAGCACGGCCTCCAGCACCATCGCAAAACGACCGGACGAACTGGGCAAGCTGGCTCGTTCTCACGAAGCCATGGTCAATGCGCTGCAAACACAACAGGAAATCATCAATGAGAAGCGGGAAGAATTCGAGCTGCTTTTCGACAATGTTCCTTGTGTGGTCACGGTTCAGGATGTTGACTACAAACTGCTGGAATACAACAAGGAAAGCAGAGAGCGGTTCAACCCCTTCCCTGATGCGTACTGCTATGAAGCCTATAAGGGCATAAATGAAAAATGTGAGGAATGTCCGGTCGAGAAGACCTTTGCTACCGGCCTTGCCCATTGCAGCGAAGAAAGCCGTCGAAACCCGGATGGAACGTATTCACACTGGATTGTTCACACCGCTCCCATTCGGGACAAGAACGGCAAGGTCACCAAAGCCATGGAGATGTGCCTCGACATCACCGAACGAAAAAAGCTGGAAGAAAAGCTCAAGGAATCCGAGAAGAAGTATCACACTATCTTCAACAACGCTCCCAACTCTATTTTCGTGCTGACCAACTCGGACTTCACCATCCTTGATTGCAACAACACCGCCACATCGGTTTATGGATGGAGCGCTGAAGAGTTGATCGGCAAGTCGTTTCTCTCTGTGATCCATCCTGATGAAACCAAGCAGGTCACATCGCAGATGCGTGCCTTCACGGCCATCAATCAGGTCAAATCCGTCAAGCGCAACGGCGACCCGTTTTATGTGGATATGATGCTTGCGGCGTCCGGCCATCTGGATATGGAATACCTGCTCGTATCGACCACCGACGTCACAGAACGACTGGAAGCGGAGCAACAGCTATTCCATGCCGGGAAAATGGCGACCCTGGGAGAAATGGCAACCGGCGTGGCCCATGAGTTGAACCAGCCCCTGACGGTCATCAAGTCCGCCAGCAACTATTTCATGCGCAAGGTCAACGCCAAGGAGCCGATCCCGGAGCAGACGTTGTATACCCTTTCCAAGGAAGTGGACAGCTATGTGGACAGGGCCACCAAAATAATCAACCACATGCGGGAGTTTGGCCGACAGGTCGATCAGGACTCGGAACTGGTCGATATCAATGAGTGTCTGGACCGCTCCTTCACCCTGCTGGGCAAACAGTTTGCTGCTCGCGGTATCGAAGTCCAGTGGAAAAAAGCGGATTCACTTCCCCCGGTACTGGCCACAACCGACCAACTGGAGCAGGTTTTCATCAACCTGCTGGTCAACGCACGAGATGAACTGGAAGAGAAGACAGAATCCGGCGTTTCTGATAAAGCAGTCATTACTGTACGGACATACCAAAAGAATGACGATGTATTCATAGAGGTTGAAGACAACGGTGATGGCATTCCCGAAGAGTTGACCCACAAGATTTTCGAGCCGTTTTTCACGACAAAGAAAGTCGGCAAGGGAACCGGTCTCGGGCTTTCCATCAGTTACGGCCTGATCAAGGATTTCGGCGGAGATATTCATGCCGAAAACGGAGAACAGGGCGCACGGTTCACCATAAAACTCCCGGTGGCGGAAACAGAGCATGTTGGAAAAAGTACTACTGGTTGATGATGAGGACGGCATCCGCACCGTTCTGTCTGTTGCCATAGCCGATGCTGGTTATGAAGTATTGACTGCTGGCAACGGGCTGGAAGCCCTGGATATTCTCAAGTCCACGGAAGTCCCGCTCATTGTCTCCGACATCAAGATGCCCGGCATGGACGGGCTCGAACTGCTCAAGCAGGTCAAACGCGACTGGCCCGACAGTGAAGTCATCATGATCACGGGTCACGGCGACATGCAGTCCGCCATTGAAGCGCTGCGCATGGGGGCCGGGGATTTCATCACCAAACCGCTACATGAAAACGCCCTGGAAATCGCCCTTGATCGCGCCAAACAGAAAATCCAGATTCGCGACCAGTTACGTGAATACACCGAGAACCTTGAGCACCTCGTCCTCGAAAAGAGCAAGGAGCTTGTGGAAGCCGAACGCATGGCTGCCGTCGGCCAGACGGTTGCGTCCATGTCCCATGCCATCAAGAATGTGGCAGGTGGTCTTGAGGGTGGCATGTTCGTCCTCGAAAAAGGATTGGAGCTGGAAAATCAGGAGTATCTGCGTCAGGGATGGGAAATGGTTCGCCGCGATGTGGAACGCATCAAGAATCTTGCCATGGATCTCCTCGACTACGCCAAACCAGTATCCATAGCCCCGGAAGACTGCGATCCCAATGCCCCTGCAAGGCAGGTCCGCGATCTGCTGATATCCAAAGCGGAACGCAAGGGAGTGGAAATACAGCTGGAACTGGATGAATCCATACCGGTCATGCGCATCGACCCCAAGGCGATCCACGAATGTCTGACCAATCTGGTTTCCAACGCCATTGATGCCTGCCAGGATCTGTTGGAAGGTGAGAAGCGCGTTGTCATCAAGACCAGCGACAACGGCGGAATGTCTGTTCGTTATGAGGTGAAGGACACTGGTCACGGCATCGCACCGGAAATCCTGACCAAAGTCTTCAATTCGTTCTTCACCACCAAGGGGAGCCGCGGCACCGGCATAGGGCTGATGGCGACCAAGAAGCTCGTCAAGGAGATGGGTGGATCAATCATGGCCAATTCCGGCGTGGGAGAAGGAGCGACTTTCACCATAACCATCCCCACTGCCCACGTGGTCACCTAGCAGATCGAAGCACAGCCGTTGTTTGAGAGAAGTGCGCTATTCAAGCAGCCAACCCTCTCTCCACATATCTGAGTGCTGCCCCCTTCTCGATCAGGAGACACTCCCCTAACCGGCGCCGACCACCTACAAACGGTCGCTGATTTCCCGTGGAATGCAGATGGTAAAGACCGAGCCCTTGCCCTGTTCGGATTCGACCACGATGGTCCCTCCATGCTGATCGACGATCTCGTTCGCCACAAACAGACCGATCCCGGTTCCGGTGCTTCCCTTTGACGAGAAGAAGAGCGTAAACAACTTTTCTTTGGTCTCCGGGTCCATGCCCACCCCGTTGTCGGCAATCCGAAAGGCCACCTGTTTGGCGTCCCCAAAGACCTTGAAAGTCACGCGGCCTTTACCGGGCGTACAGGCATCGATGGCGTTCTCTATGATGTTGCCCAGAGCCGAGGCCAGTATTCCCTTATCCACATCAAAACGGCCGAGCACTGCTCCCATGTCCAGATCAAAGGTAATATCCTTGCTCTTTGCCTTGGCCGCAAACGAGGCATACAGGTCGAGGGAGAACTGCCCTGCATCCACCGATGCCCAGTTCAGCTCCCGATTCTTGGCGTAATACAGAATATCCATCACGGTCTGCTTGACGCGTCCCGTCAGGAACTGGAGATCATTGTACCCGTCTTCCATCCGCTCGAAATTGCGCTTCTCCAGACCGGACCCAAGTCGATAGACCGCCCCGTCGATGCCGGTCAGCAGCCCCTTGATACCGTGGGCCGTGGTTCCCAGCAGCAACCCCAGTGAAGTCAGGCGGTCCTGCAACTTCCTGATCTGGGTTATATCCGTGATCATTTCGATGGCCTGTGTGATATTGCCATGCTCATCACGAATCGGGGCGCTCCAGATCAACACATTGACCTTTTCCCCCTTCTGATTGGTGACAACGGTCTCCATCTGATGGGCCAGCCCATCCTTGAATGTCTTCTCCAGAGGACAATCGCGGCAGATATTGCGCCGATGCATGAGCAGTTCGTAGCAGTGACATCCTCCGAAATCGCCAAACTGCTCCTTGTAGCGGGCATTGGTCGATGTGATGCAGAAATCCGTATCCTGCACAGAAATAAAACAGGGGGATTCATCAAACAATTGTTCGTACTTGTGCTGGGTGGAGCGCAACTCTTCGCGCAACTGTTCCGCTTCGTTGAGATCGACCATGAACTCCAGTACCATCTCGACGCCGTCCTCGGTGGACATGATCGGGATGGTATTGACGATGACAGAGTGAATATTGTCATTAACGCAACGAACTCTGTAATTGCCCCGGCCCGGCTCGCCCGACTTCAGGGTCTGGGCCACAGGACAGTCACGCGGGCCGTGCTCCAATTCTTCGTACATGGACCAACTGTCCTTACCCCGTAAATCGCCCAATCGTTTTCGATAATGCTCGTTAACCGAAACCACGTCCATATCCGTATTATGGATAGAGACAAACATGGGCATCTGGTTGAATACATTGAGTGTATCCATATTATCCGTAAAATCGCTCAAGCTGGATGTCAGTCCTTCAAACAACTGACACGCAGCCATCCGCCGCTCCGCCTCGATCAATTGGGTCGATTTTATCTCTACCAATTCTTCCAGGTTCCGGGTGTGCGCTTCCAGCTCGCGGGCCATGGTGATCCGCTCCTGGGCTCGCTGCAAGGCAAAGTACAACACATCCTCATTGATGGGCTTGCTGATGAAATCAAAGGCCTTGTTTTGTAGAGATTGGATGGCGAGATCGACATCACCGTGTCCGGTAATCATGATGACTTCGGTTGTCGGCGACATCGCCTTGACCTCGCGCAGCAGGTCAATGCCGTTTTTCCCGGGCATCTTGATGTCGGTAATGACGATGGGATGACGTTTATCTTCAAAAATACGCAGGGCGGAATCGACATCCGGAGCAGTATCTACCGCATGTCCGGAATCAATGAGCATGATACTCAAAGCCGTTCGAATGCCGGTTTCATCGTCCACGAGGAGTATGGGGAGCTGAGTCATCGGGGCGTGGGCCTCCATGCATATGTGAATATATTTTCATAAGATACTACACCATGCACATTTTTTTCACAACCAGAGTCCTGCGGTGGGAAAAAGGAATGCCCGAGCATCCCCACTGCCCGGGCATTCAGTCCCGATCAAGCCGGGATATGAGATATTGTATCAACGCTGCATCTTACCGATGGCACTGCGAAGATTGCCTGCCAGTGTATTGAGCGCTTCAATGGCAATGGACGATTCCTGCATGGATTGCGCGGTCTCTTCGGCAATTCGGTTCACAGTCTCGGTGGCCGCATTGATTTCCTCGCTGGTGGTGGACTGCTCCTTGGCTGCCGCGGCAATGGACTGAACCTGTTCGGCCGCTTCATCGGCTTTGGCGACAATGGATTGCAACGATTCGCCGGATCGCTCGATCATGGTTCGACATTCTCCCAATGATTTCAGAGCGCGATCATTTGAATCGATGTTATTCGCTGCACTCTGCTGAATGGATTGAATGTAGCTCCCCACTTCCTGGGTGGCGTCCATGGTCTTTTCTGCCAGCTTGCGAACTTCGTCGGCGACCACGGCAAAACCGCGCCCGGCTTCACCAGCCCGGGCCGCTTCAATGGCGGCGTTCAGCGCAAGGAGATTGGTCTGGTCGGCAATATCCGTGATAACGCCCATGATCGCGCCGATGCCATTGGCGTGCTCACCTAGCTCATCCATTTGCGCTCGCAACCCTTCGGACTGCTGGTGAACCTCACGCATCATTTCAACGGACTTACCGACAATGGCGGCACCTTCCCGTGCGAACCCACTGGCTTCCTGGGACAAGCCCGCCGTCACATTGGCATTTTTGGCCACCTCCACTACTGATGCATTCATCTGCTCCATGGCAGTGGAGGCTTCCTGAGCCCTGTCGCGCTGCTGTAACGCCCCTTCATTAGCCTTTCTAATGGATTCAGACAAATCCTTTGATGAATCAGAAACAGAATGTGCAATGCCATTGGCCTCACGGGCCGCTTCCTCGATGAGCCGGTTCTTGGCTTCGACCGTTTGCTGCTGCCTGCGCTCTTCAGTCAGGTCAACCCAGATGGTAATGGCTCCGATCAAAACACCATCAAGATCATAAATGGGCGTGGCAACGGCCTGTAGTATTGCCTTGGAGTTGTCGACATCACGAACAAGCTCGATCTCCCACTCCACCTGCTCGCACTTCTTCATGGCGACTTGCGTCAACGTCTTGCGCTTGCTGTTATGATAGACGACTTCATTCAGCGTTGTGCCATAGTACTTCTCTGGCTCTTTACGCTTGCCGAGCACATCGGCCGCCGCCTGATTGAGATGGGTGACCTTGTTGTCCAAGTCCACCACCGCGCACGGGATGGTAACCCCCTTGAGCACGCCCTGGCTAAATCCAAGCTGGTTCTTCATTTCTCCAACCATATGCACCACGGCGTCCATGGTCCGGCCAATGGCATCCTTGGCTTTGTAGTCAAAATCACACTGGAAATTGCCCTTGCTGACGTCATCAGCCGCGGCTGCGAGTGTATTCATGGGGGCCACCAGTTGCCTGCTGACCACACCAATGATTACCAGCGCGATAACCAGCGGAAGCACCGCCGACTCTGCCGCACTGATCAAAATCCGCTTATCAACTCCCTGGAGTATGTCCGACTGGGTGATGGAGGTAACGATAAACGCTCCCCACGGCTCAAATGGCACCACCCTTGAATGGATGGTCTCGCCATCAATATCCACCGACACAACACCACCTTGAGCGGCTATTTCCCTATCTGCGAGAACCTTTGTGATGAGAGCAGCATCGGTCTGCTCATTCGCGCCTTCAACAGGTTGCCACCCATCAGCGAGGAAAACATACGAATGACCCTTTCCTCCCACGTTGACATTCCGAATGAAGCGGCTGAACTCATCGGATATGACGGGTCGCGCCACCTCCAAGGCCCCCATGACGTTTTCATCAAAGTCGCGGATGGCCTCATAAGCGACCACATACCATCCCCCGCCCATCCGCATGATGCCTTCATATCGGTCCCCTGCGAGAATCGCGCGATACGCTTTGTTGCCAGACGGTATGTACACCCCTTTGGCCGAACTTCCGCCAGCAACAGGTATAGTGGTGCTCACTCTAATGAGCTTTTCGTCACTCAACTGAAGCACCGAAGACAATACGCCCGATGTTTCGGCCATGGTATCGACCAGTGTTGAGGACTCGTGAAGATATTTTGATCCGAGTTTGAAGGCAGGAATGGTGACGTCACGAGTTGTCCCTGTCACCTGATCGGTTATGGTCATATCAACATCATAGAGCATCTCGAACATGGGGAGACCGCTTACCCCCATGGTCGATTTGAATATATTCAGATCAGAAATGATTTTCTTGCGGGCGAGGTGATCCTGCATGGCAACGGTTTCCGCCAGCGTAGCAGACACATCTTCGAGTGCAGCGATCCCGCTTTCGAGATACTCGCTTCTTGAATTGACAAAATTAACACCTGCCATGCAGGCAATGGTCAAGACGACAATGAACAGCGTGGCAAGGGTCAGCTTGCTCTGAAACCCTAGAGACATGTGGTAACCGCCTGATATAGATTATTCAGATTTCAGGACGGACCATACCCCCGGAATGCGCCGATCATGTTAAATCGGCGTTACGATCAGGCAACAATCCCCGGTCAACCGCAAACAAATGCACTGCGGTATCAAACTGTTATGACAGTGAAATACACGCTGAAGCGGTTAGTGAGCAGCAAAAGGAATCAACGCCTTAACGTTTCTGCTTTTTGCGCCCTTTACCAGGGGCATCATGACGCGACGGCTTGCCCGGTCGCGACGGTTTACCTGACCGAGCTGGCTTGGAAGATCGGGCGGGCTTGCCGGAACGCGCCGGTTTGGATGAACGCGCTGGTTTGCCGGAGTGTTTTTTTCCCTTTTGAGGAGGACGCCCCCGTGTGGGCATCAAGATGGCGTGCTGTCGCAACCGATCGGCATCTGTCTTGGCTACGTAGATGGGCTTTCCATCCATGTCGGTTTCCGCATGGAACATGGCAGCGGCAGCGGTTCCCGGAAGCGGAATGAAGCACTGGACCTGTTCGGGCTTCCATCCCTGGGACCGGAGCCAGTCTCCAAGAGCACGCATGTCGTCATCGGTACAACCGGGGAAAGCACTCATGAGATACGGAATCACGTATTGCTTTTTTCCGGCCTTGCGAGACTCGTGGTCAAACAGTTCAAGAAATTTTTCAAAGGCGGAGAACCCGGGTTTACGCATGAGTTTGAGCACATGGTCCACCTGATGCTCCGGCGCAACCTTGGCCTGTCCCCCAACGAACTCCCGGATCATGCACGACAGAGAACGCATATCCGTCAAGGCAAGATCAATTCGCCAACCAGAAGCGACTCGCACATGCTTCACGGACTGCATATCAGAGATCGACCGAAGCAGATTCACGAAGTCCGACTGGGCAACCTTGTAGTGTTTACAAACGGCAGGAGTTAAACAACTGGAACGCTTACACTTTGATTGATCTGAAGCACAATGCGCTCCCCACATATTCGCGCTTGGGCCACCCACATCCGAGATGGAACCGGTCCACCCTTTGACCTCGGTGATACGTTCCACCTCATCCATGATGGATTCCTTGGTGCGTGAGCGAATCTGTCGCCCCTGATGCAGGGCAAGCGTACAGAACGAGCAGCCACCGGCACAGCCGCGGTGGGTTGTTACCGAGGTTCTGATCATGTCCGCAGCCGGAATCCGTTCCGTATATGAGGGATGAGGTTGACGAGAAAACGGCAGACCGGCCAACTCATCCAGTCCGGTAGTATCGAGCGGTTCGCCGGGCGGGGTGATGATAACCGCCCTGCCGCCGGTTTCCTGAACAACCACTTCCCGATTCTGGTGGACCTGTCGCTCCAGCATGAGGGTCGCCTTGATCAACTCCTGCGGGTCTTCCTGAATGGCTTCATGAGAAGGCAGTTCCATTACCGGTTTATCTTCCGGCACATCCTTTTGGGCTCCGGCAACCACCAATCCGTTGATTTGCAACAACTTCGGACGAAGTGCCTTGATCGAACGATCTTCTGAATCGCGAATACACTCGGCGAGTGACACGATGGAATTTTCCGCCATGCCATATGTGATGGCTGTGGCCTTTGAATCGAGCAGAACAGAACGCCGAACCGCATCGACCCAGAAATCATAATGAGAAATGCGGCGCAGGGATGCTTCGATGCCACCAAGGATGACCGGCACCCCCGGAAAGGCGCGCTGCACAATATTCGTATATGCAATACATGCCCGGTTTGGCCGCGCTCCGGCCTGACCACCGGGAGTATATGCATCGTCACTGCGCTTTTTACGAAATGCCGTGTAATGGGCGAGCATGGAATCCAGTGAACCGGCAGTGACTCCGGCAAAGAGTGTGGGTCTGCCCAGCCGCATGACATCATCGGGCCGATCCCAGCGTGGCTGGGCTGACACACCTACCCGAAAGCCATGATGGACGAGCCAACGACCAAGCAGGGCCGCACCAAACGACGGGTGGTCCACATACCCATCCCCGGTGACGAGAAGAATATCGATTTCGTCCCAGCCAAGTTCATCCATTTCCTTGCGGCTCATGGGCAGAACCGGTGGCTGACTGATTGATGCTCGTGTAGTACTCATTGTCTGATGATGTCCTAATCAGCGTTTTTCGTCCATGCGAATTGCTCTCGCACGCGCCGAAACAACTCGGGTTTTCGGTCGTATTGATGCACGATGTGGGCGACCTCCCCACGATCATTGAGAACCTCGCCAGCTTCATTCAGCGGCGGTTCTCCCGGATAGTAGCCCAGAGTCAGAATGGGATTGCCGTTTTCATGCAGTGTCACATCTGGAAGCAGATCGGTACGGATCAACACATTATGCACGCCCTGATCAAAACCGCCCATGCACTCACCCCCGGCAAAGGGAAGAAAGCGGCTTGTCATACGCTCCAGATATTCAACCATTGATTCATGATCGCCCACAGTGGTTCCGGAACAGGAAATGGTATGAGAGCTGACCGCCGCCAGCGCATCTTCTCCCATATGCCCTTGCACCCACCGCGAATTGAACGGGCACGATCCAATGGTCATCCCCTCGTCCTCAAGGGCGCAGTGCAATCCACGGCCCCACGCATACGCAAACGGATCGCGCTGAAACAGCACGTCCCGCACATCAGCAATCATCACATGCTCGAATGGACCTGCCTGTTGCAGATACTCAAGATACAGATAGTACCGGTAGGCATTGTAGGAAACGTGGGCCAAATCATCCGGCCGCTCCATGGGAATGATGACAGCACCATGGGCTGCCATCCGTTCCGTATCCCGTGTGGTTTCCGAAACGAACAGCACGCATGTCCCGGCAAACTGCACACGCTCCAGCGAACGCAGAAACGGCGCGACATCGCCATAATGATACCCGGCGGCCAAGCCAAGTAGAAGTGTATTGGCTGACATATATGTGACTAACGGCTAGCGGCGTCTTCTACGACGAGGGCGTCTGCGTCTGGGACGCGACTTGGTACCGGACTCGCCGTCACCGCCTTTATCAGCACCGGAAGATTGCTCAGGCTTTCTCTCCGGGCGCGGCTCAGACTGCTGTTCACCGGCAGGCCTGGAAGGCTTCCTCGGCTTGGGTTTGTCACCCGAACGATTGTCGTCGTTGCGTTTGCCTTTGGGACGCCTGTTCTCGGAGGGCTTATCATCGGACCGATTTCCCTCTGACCGGTCATTGCCCGAAGGTCGACCGTGTCCACCATGGTCGCCGCCGCTCCGAGGCTTACGATTCCGCTGCGGCTTTTTGCCATTGCCTTTGGGAGACTGTGGAGACTTCCGCTGCTCTCTGGGCTTTTCCTGTTCAGCAACAGGCACTTCGGGCTTGCCGTGCAGAGTATTCTGATAAATTTCGTCCAACAACATGGCGATCAACCCAACCGCTTCTTCATCTGCGGCATACTTCTGAACAAGCGGCAGGAAACGGGCAGCACGTTCACGCTCAAGCGGCTTGAGCTTTCTGAATCGCTTCTCAAGCAGTGCGGTAAGGCGCTCTTCAATGATAGCTGCGACATCTTCTTCGGTCGGGTCCTTGATCTCCTCAAACTTGATCTTGAACCGTGTGGCGATACGCTCAAGCTCCATCTTCTGGATGACATCCACCATGGTGATTGCCTTGCCCGATGCCCCGGCGCGACCGGTTCGCCCTGCGCGGTGCACGTAAGACTCCGGGTCTTCCGGCGGTTCCATCATGAATACATGAGAGAGTTCGGGAATATCGATACCACGGGCTGCTACATCTGTAGCGACCAGAAAACGCAACTGTCCGGCCTTGATACGGGCCATGAGTTGTTCGCGCTTGTTCTGGCTCAGGTCCGAAGTCAATCCTTCGGCATCGAATCCGAACTGTGACAGAAGCGCTGCCGTGAATTCAACGTTGCGCTTGGTATTGGCAAAAATAATAGCAGAGGAAGGGTTCTCCAACTCAATCAGCTTGATCAGCTTGCGTTCCTTGCCCATGGCCTGGACCTCGACAAACTGATGCGTAATGGCCGACACGTTGGTCTCGTCGCTGGACAGGCTGAGAAATTCAGGCTCAAACATGAACTCCCGCGCCAACCGCAGAACCGACTGCGGAAAGGTAGCGGAAAACATGTAGCTACCATCGATTTTTGGAGGCAGGTATCGCTTGACCTCGACCATATCGGGGTAAAAACCGACAGACAACATCCGGTCGGCCTCATCGAAAATCAGCACTTTCAGTTTATGCAAGTCGAGGCTTCGCCTGACCAGGTGGTCCAGAATACGACCGGGCGTACCGACCACGAGCTGAGCGCCATCGCGGAAGGCATCCAACTGCTGCTTGTAACCAACGCCACCATAAACAGCGACGACATTGATACCCTTGTCTCCTGCCAAAGTACGGGCTTCGCTCGCAACCTGTTGCGCCAGTTCGCGTGTGGGTACCATGACCAGAGCCTGACATTCCATCAGGTCTGCATCGAGTTTTTCCAGCAGGGGAAGCACAAATGCACCGGTCTTGCCGGAGCCGGTCCGAGCCTGGACCATGACATCGTTGTCATTGAGCAGGAAAGGCAACGCCAACTCCTGCACCGGCATCAATTTATCCCAGCCCACGCGCACGCACGCATCGTGCAACCGCTCAGGCAGATCCTCAAAACGCATCTTCGGGAGCGAAGAATCTACAGCTTCGTTCTCGTTCACCACTTCGTTGGTGTTTTCCTTTTCCATGATAAAAAACCTATGATGTATGTTATGAATCCCGGCTTGTTGACTGACAATATGAAAGGCCGGGATATAAAAATCGTATTCAAACCGTGGGCACAGTATACCTTTTACCATCGTTTGTACAATAGAGCGGCAATACGACGTTTACGGAGATTAGGGAGATTGGCGGGATTACGGCACGTGCGACACTTTGTGCAGGCAGCGGAGAAAAAGGGAAAGCCGCCCCAAAGGACGGCTTTATTGGATACGTTTGAAGAAGAGGCTCTGCAGTGGAGCACTAGGAGTTTTCTGCTCTTCATTCCACGATGATGCAGGGGGCAGAAGCTCCACTCAGCCAGTAGTGAGTATTCAACCTTGCAGAGGGCTTCCCGGCGGCAGGGGCATGCCGCCGGGAAACACTAGCTGTAAGGGTTCCCCTAGGATTCCAGAGTTTTCCGAATCGCTTCCAGAAGCTCCTGGGGATTGAAGGGCTTTTTAAACGAGGCCACTGCGTTCTTAATGGCCAGGTGAATACCGGACAGGCCGGAGACCACAATGACAGGAACGTCCTTGTACTTCGGGTCCTGCACCATTTTACGGTAGAAGCGAGGCCCCCATTCATTGGGCATTTCCAGATCCAGTGTGACAAGATCCGGGTTTTCCTGCTTCAACAACTCGATGGCCTCCTCCACATTGGAGGCCGTACAGGTGCTGAACCCGTCGTCCTGAAGAATATCCTCGAGGTATTTGACGATATAAGGATCGTCATCAATGATGAGAATTTTATGAGACATGAATCGACCCCCTGTTTATCAGTGTTTCCCAACCCGGCGTTCCCCGGGGCAGGCAGGGATTACTCCCCGCTTATCGATATCGCATTTCCGACATTTTTCATAGTTTTCATCAATTATCGCACCAACGCATGATCGATGATGGCCTTGATGTCGTCCGGTTTGGGTGGCTTCTGGACGTACGCAAAGGGATCTGGGTAGTTGGATTGTCCCACACCCATGATTTTCAGGGCGTGCTTGAAGGTGTCGGCCCCCACTGCGGAGAGCATGATGACCGGCACCTTCCTCAAATCCTTATCTTCCTGTAACCCTTGGTACATTACCAACCCACCTTCTCCGGGCATCATTACGTCGAGGATGATCAGGTCCGGCTTCAATTCCCAGGCCCGCTTGAGCCCCTCCCGCGCATTTCGCGCAAGGTGAGGCTCATACCCGCTGGTTTCGAGCAGCGTCTTGAGAAAGAGCCGGATGTTCATCTCGTCGTCCACTACCAGGACTCTCTTGGTGGCTTCAGTCATGGCGTATCGCCGCCTGTTTAGTCGACTATCCAGTCAGGATGATTGACGCTGGCCACCGGGCAGGCCGAACGCAGAACTACCTCTTCCAGGGTGGTACCGATCTCGGCATCTTCAGGCGGCAGATCCTTGGAATGGTGCGCCATGACGATGAGATCGCCTTCCTTCTCGCGAGCATACTTGAGGATTTCGACGTGGGGAGCACCTTCGCGCACGTCCACTTCGACCATGTTGAAGTCGCCCACCTGTGAGAGGTACTTTTCTTCAATCTTCTTCCGGGCCTCGGCAATCTTCTCTTCAATGGCTTCCTGGCTGGGCTTGCCGCCAAGATCCTCGGAGTTGATGTTCACGGCATGGAAGATGTGCAGCGGACACCCGATATCCTTGGCAACCTTCAGGGCGAAGGTGAAGGCGTAGTCCGCGGCCTTGGTAAAGTCCGTGCAGTACACGATGCTGGAAAAGAGATTCCAGCAGGTGTTGCAGGGGCGGTTGACGATGAGGACAGGACAACGGGCGCGCTTGGAAACCGTCAGCATGGTGTTACCCATGATGGCCCTGAATCGACCGCCTCCCTCTTCCGGGCGGGTGTTGGCACCCATGACGATCATATCGGTGTTTTCCTTGCGAGCAAGACGGAGAATCTCGGTGGCGGGAACGCCGACCGTGGTCATGATCCGAGTCTTTTCCCCGTACAGCTTCAATTGGTTATCATAGGTGTTGCTCAACTCTTCGCGGACCCAGGCTTCGTAATCTTCACCCAGGTTTTCCTTTTCACCCGTACGGACGTCCGTGGCTTCAACGCTGAATCCTCTGGAAGGGACACCGAGAACGTGGAAAAGAAGCAATTCCGCGTCTTCGCGTTCCGCCAGGTCAAAAGCAATCTTGGCAGGGCTGTCACAAACGGGAGATCCACTGGTCGCAAACATGATATTATTAAACATAATCCTATCCTTTTATGCTGCAATGTTCCGGGAAACGCTGGAAACCGAGTTCCCATGCGATCCCTTCGATGAATTCAAACAGATTGTAATCCGTCTCGAATTCCATGATGTTCACCGAATCCCCGAAGACCGAGTGCTTGAGCATTCCCAACTTGACGGGCATGTCGAGCAACTTGTCGAAATGAAACACTCTGAGTTCCTGTTCCATCTCGTGGTGCCACCCGGTCAAGGAGCAGAGAAAGTTAAACCGGGGTTCGCCCGGAAAACCGACCATCTCCACCCGCTTGACCACTGCCAGGTGCGTCATTCCCTCCGTGACACAGCCTGACTGGGGACATCCGGCACACTCTTCAATAAAGGGCGGTATGAATACGCTGATTTCCTGAAAGACGTCGTACCGGCGCATCATTTCGTAATACGAGCGCAGGGTGTAGCCGGTCTCCAGGGATATCTTGCCCGCAAGGGCCGAGAGCGGACGAGCCACTTCATTCCCCTGTTCCGAGATGATCATCCCGTTTCGTGCGAGCTTGATGGTATTCATACGTGCTCCCTTTCAGTTACTTTTTGTGACACTCGCCGCAGGCCACAGGCCCTTTGAGCGATTGCTTGTGACAGTCGATGCACTGGCGGTGGTAGGCGCGCATGAGCGGGGTCTTGCCATCGGTGGGTTCCACCGCATGACAGGATTCGCAGGACTCGCCTTCACTGGACATTTCCATGTCGCGTTTGCCGTCGTCCGTCATGGAGTGGTGGCAAACCACGCAGTCGTCCAGCTCTGCCTTCTCATTGTGCAAGTCGTGCTGGAATGCGGCTTGTGGCCGCTCCAGTTTGCCGAAGGCGTCCACCGGAATGTGCGTCATGTCCTCCTGAGAGAAAGCCATTGGCACCATGTACAGAGTCGTCAGCGCCAGGATGGCTGCTCCAAAGACAACGAGTTTGATGTGTTGCTTGTTCATGATCCCCTCCTACACTTCCGGCTTTTCCATCAGTTCGTAGATGATGTCCCCGATGAACTTGCCGTGCATCCCGAGATCGTAATAGCCGATGATGTCTTCCAGGCCGCCGTGACAGTTGTGACACGGGATGACCACATCCTTGACGCCGGTCGCCCTGAGCTGGTCGGCCTTGACCCTGTTGCCTTCCATGCGGGTGTTCTTGAACGGCGGACCGCAGTTGATCACGCCGCCGCCGGCACAGCAGCAGTAGTTGTGCTCGCGGTTGGGGGTCATTTCCACGACCTCTTCGCAGAGCATGTGGACGACCTCGCGGAGCTTGTCCATGAGCCCTCGGCCGCGAATGATATTGCACGGGTCCTGAATGGTGACAGGACGGTCAAACTTCTTCGGTATCTTGATTTTGCCCGAGGTCAGCAGCTCGTGGTAGAATTCCACGGAGTGAATGACCGGCACCGGCATCTTCTTGTAACCGAGCCAGCGGTTGCCCATGTCGTACACGGACCGGAATGCGTGTCCGCATTCGCCCATGACGATGCGCTTGACGCGCAGCTTCTGAGCGGATTCATAGTGTGCACGCTTGAGGCGACCCATATTTTCGAAGTCTCCCACGAACATGCACATGTCCGAGTTATCCCAGCCCGGCTCGGACGGCATGGTGTAATCCACGCCCGCCGCATGCATGATGGCGGCAGCCTGATAGATGAGCTGGGTTCGGAACTTGGGTTCCGGCGCGATGACCGAGTAGTAGACCTCGGCCCCTTCCTTATCGAGGGGGATGCGCAGATCGGGGAACTCGTCGCGAGCCTCGTCTTCCTGCCATTGCAGGGAGTCGATCCATTCGTCATCCTTGACCCACATCTGGTTCATGGTGGACGCATGGGAGTGAGAGGTATCACGAATATACTGCGGGACGACATCCAGCAGGTAGCAGATGCGGCGGACCATGGACATGATGTAGCCGATATCGATACCAACCGGACAGTAGTGGGCGCACCGCTTGCAGAGGTTGCATTCGGTAAAGGCTATCTGCGCCATCTCGTAGATGCGTTGCGGCGCAACCTTGCCCTTCTTGTCCATGAGTTCGTACATGGTCTCCGTGGCCTTGTTGACCGGGGAGTAACTGGGATCGTCATCATGAGACTTGTAGTAATGGCAGGCCTGTGAGCACAGTCCGCACCGCATGCAGGTCTCATGATATGCCTTGAGTTTGGCTCCGGTTTCCCCTTCGAGCATCCGGGTGACCACTTCCTGAATCCTTTCGGTAGTCAGGGCGGCCACACCGCTCTCGAGCCCGGGGTCGGAGATTAATCTGTCAGCTATGTGACTCATTGTTCGTACCTCGTATTGCTTGTGGTGGTTGCGGCCTACCAGTCATGGGCGTTACGCACGGCACCGAATTCGGAGCCCATGTACGCCCTGGTAAACGGAACGAAAAGCGCATGGCTCAGTCTCGTGAACGGGATCAGCGCGAGCAGGACTTCACCTGCCAGGATGTGCAGCGTCGTCATGAGCAGCACCGGACCAATCTGATGATAAGCCAGCACGCCGGTCAGAAACGGCATGACCACGAGGATAAGAGCGAACCAGTCCTTGCTTTTCGTTACACCTTTGACATGAGGCAGTGCCACGCGCCGGTATGCGAATACCGCGCAGGCGCCGATGACCACGAAGCTGATGATGTCGCCGACCACCGTCGGCAGGCTCGGGAGCGAGATACCGAAAGCGGTATCCCAGAGCACCACATGCCCACCAAGGAAAACGGCAACGAGCACGAAGCCGATATGGAACAGGAAAGTGGCTACGGTCATGAGCGGATCGGACTTCCAGCCCATGGTGCTGAACGGGATCGCCCATCGGAAGATGGAACGCAGTCCGAACGGCAGGCTCATGTAGGCGATGGAAGAACCATCCTTGGCCTTGGCCAGATTGTACATGGTCACCAGTCGATAGATGGACCCGACGATGAATACGCCCCAGGCAACCCAGGCCAGAGGTCCGCTGACGAAGTTATACAGTTCGATCATAACGTCACCCTCCGCCTAGAATTGGGCCACATCCGCGACGATGCGGACGTAGCTGTTGTTTTCGAGGGCACGGATGAGCACTTTGGTGCCGTCTTCACTGAAGATCGGCGGCCAGGCACGATCAAAATCGCGCTCAAAAGGCTTGCCGTTGACCAGAATCATGTAGCGTCCGCCCTTTTCCACCAGTGCCGCCACGTTGCGGCTGTCGGGAGAGAAGACTGCGGGCCAGGCCATATCGTAGGTGTTGGTCCAGGCGGTGCCGTCCACCACGATCCGGAAGTTTGCATTGTCTTCGTTGGCGAGGATGGCTGCGCGTTCGCCGTTGGGCGCGACTACCAGATCGGTGACGACCGGGAAGGTTTCGCCCCATGCCGCATCATTGCGACAGGCAGTGAACTGACCGTAGCTGGTGGCGACGATGGCCCAGAGATTTTCACCATCTTCTGAGAACTGCAGGTTTAGACATTGGATGTAGCGATTGCGCCAGGTCAGGCCGCCGTCCTTTGCCACGCCCCACTTGCCCGCCACGCGAACAGGCGCCACGACATACTGGCCGGAGGGATGGAACACGGGTTCCCAAACCTGATTGAAGGTATCGGTCCATGGCACGTCGTCCACGGCGATGGTGTAGTTGTGTACGGAAGTACGGACCTGCGCAGCGACCTTGCGACCATCCTTGCTGAACGTCGGCGTCCAGACATTGAGGTACTTTCCGGGCCAGCGCTTGCCGTCCACGACCACGGTAAAGATGCCCTTCTTGAACCCTTCGACATCCGCCTGTCCCAGCGATTCGACCTGGGCGACTCCGGCGGTGTGCGCACCGTCTTTGGTCAGAGTGTACTGGTTGACGTTTTCAAACAGCTCCGGCCATGGCTCGCCATTGACGGCCACACCGTAGCGTTCCATTCCCTTGTACATGCAGGCAATGACAGACCCGTCTTCGCTGAACTTGGCATTCCAGACATAATCCGTGGTCTCGCCGAGCAGTTCACCGTCAACGGCAAGCGCCCACTCCATGTCCTGCTGACATAGTGCGGTGAGCCG
>MDTD01065357.1_pt1 | contig 56972 bp, 35 predicted proteins | sample 811221 | NCBI WGS metagenome assembly MDTD01 (sample SAMN05326646, study PRJNA326480) | marine metagenome | isolation source: seawater | place: Pacific Ocean: South West | collected 2011 | reverse complement strand
TGGGTTTTTTGCGTCTTCACTTGCAATCATCCACCTCAACAAACTCTCCACCCTGAGCCTTCGGCTCTTCCCTCCTCTCAAACCTTTCGAGAGGAGGGACCATTATACCGATATATACGTAGATTTAAGAGCACAAGACCCGACCCTACTGGCATCCGACCATATATTCGATGTCATCACAATTCTGCGCTGAGGTGGGACTTTGAGTCCCACCGCATTCAGATCAATGCGAAGCCTTGAGGCGAGCGTACCCTCTCCATAGCACCGGGTTTGAACCCGGTGATACCAACCAAACGAATCCCTCTATCCAACCATCCAAGCCATGCTCCCGCTCTCGAAAACCATCCACCAAGATACACCAAACAAATACGAACACAACCACATATGAACGGTGTTCAGGATACGAACGTAACCATGTACGCATGGTGTTCAGGATACGAACGTAACCATGTACGCATGGTGTTCAGGATACGAACGTAACCACATACGTATGGCAAGGATACGAATGGCCGTTCACCCAGGTGAAAACCTGGGCCTATAGAGAGGGTACGCGATGCCTTCGGCCTCGCATCGTTCAGAATTGGGCAGGTCTAAAGACCCGCCCTCAAAACCCCATGCAGATAACAACCATCCCAAAACCCCATGCAGATGGCAATCATCCCGTTTCCTCGATGCAACCGACTCCCTCAATGTGTCCGTGCAGAATGGCTGTCATCAGCCATTCTATCCAAGAAAACCGTCAGGTTTTCAAGGAAGATCCAACGCTTTGCGTTGGTGAAAGGTGGATGCAATGCCTTGCGTTGCTGAAAGGAAGATCCTACGCTTGGCGTTGGCTTGGCGTTGGCTCTACTTTGTTGGAAGGAAATCTAGCCATTCATGGGGGGCGCGAGAGCGGTTGAATGACATGTCGAGTTGGTTGTGATGGCTGGGTTTGATAGGTGTTTTCAAGAGTTTCATGCGGGCTTCTTTGGGGGTCAGACCGCCCTTCTTTCTGTTGCACTGAACACAACAGGCGACGATATTCTCCCAAGAAGTCCGACCACCACGAGATTTAGGAAAGACGTGATCCAATGTCAGCTCGACCTGTGGTGCTTTACGACCACAATACTGACACTGGTGACTGTCGCGGGCATAGATATTCTGGCGGGAAAAGCGAACCCCCACATACCTTCGCCTCACATACTGCAACAATCTCACAACAGACGGCATACGGAATGTCGATGACGCTGAATGGATCTGACGTTCATCGTACTCTGCGATCACCTCGACCTTTTTTAAACACCACATGGTCATCGCACGCTGCCAGGATATGACGGATAAAGGTTCATAGGAAGCATTAAGAAGAAGGGTTTGTTGCATGATCTCATCCTCTATGCAAAAAGACCTTGGTTGGACTCGAACCAAACCAGCCCCACCATGGGACCAATCCTCCGAAAGAATCAAAGCCAATCTCAAACACCACATGTCCATCTATCTGTTTTGCAATGCATTATACAGATCGACATAGGCCACTGCAATCCATCGAGGCAAAAAAGGAAGACAAAAACACCAATTGTAACAGAGAGTTCACACAATCCAGTCCGAACAGACCAGAAGAACGGGGAGCGAGAAGAGGAGCGCGTTCACATCAACATGAAGAGAGAACATGAGATCCAAAAAGCAAAACAGCAACCAGAGAGCAGGTGATTTTTAACGACCTTTGGGAACCAGTAACGCCTTGATACGCAAGTGCTGTCCTCGGTACAATCGAATGGTTCGATTGTACACTTGATGCCCTTTGGCGACCATACGCAGCTTGTATTGCCCAGGCTTGAGTCCCGCACTGATCACAGGCGTCATACCCATCGAGCGCCCATCCAAATACACCTTCGCTGAGGGTGTCGAAAGCAACATCAACTGTGTGCTGTCGTTATTCCCCGCACCAGAAACGGCTTTGGGAGGTCTTGTCCCACCGCTTCCTGGTCGCATCCGGAGCTTCATACGAGTGCTCTTTGCCTCTTTGATTTGTATCGTCCGCTGTACAGTCTGGTAACCCTGCTGCTGCAAGACAACTGTATGCTGACCGACAGGGAGGTAACTCAGGAGCGGCGTCGTCCCAAGCATCCTTCCGTCAATATATACGGATATACCTGTAGGGTTGGTTCGGATCACCAATAAACCTTTTTTCTGGGGCTGCTTGAACCCTCTCGGTAAATTACCAGGATTGTTTGTGTATTGGTTGTTTCCGAGATTGCGATATGCAACACTCGTTCCCCCGCCTGTCCCCTGCCGCTGCATGCGAATACGCAATGTCATGTCCGCCTTGGAAGGCATTGTCACATAGGATGTCCACGTCAAATATCCACCATAGCGAAGCTCGACGTGGTATTGGCCAGAGGTCACCTCAGACCGAAAAGGTGTCTGTCCACGCTTCACACCATTGATCAAGACTGTCGCACCTGAAGGCACTGAATTCAAAATCATGATGTCAGCGTGGGCTGTCGCAGTCGCCAAGAACCCGACAAACAGGAAGCTCAGCAGAGTCAGTGAGAGACGAATCGATGTCATGTCAAACATTCCCCATCGTAAAAAGTAACGGTCAAAGGGCTCCAAACCTATACACTATAGGTAAGGTCAAGCATAACCTTTGTCCAACTCTTTCACCAAAAATTCACATCATCCGGGAAGAATTGCCCACCTCAATGTCAATGACAGATTATTGATCAGGCTGGGGAGAATTTGGCTCCCCTTTTGGTTTGGCAGGAACATTATCGTCCGATTTGGCAGGTAGATCAGGGCGGGACGGAGGAGGTGTCACCTTCTTGGGTTCCTCTCTCTTCTCAGGCGCAACAGGCAACTTCGCGCGCTCAACAGGAGGTCTGTCTTTGGGCTTGTCTTTTGGCCGGGGACGCGCATACAACGTCACCTTTGAGACAAACCCCTGGAACTTGGGTAACACCAAAAGCCCACTATGTGTCTTGCGTTGGGCCTCTCTGATCGCCTCAAGTAACGGTCTCAAACCACCTCTATACGCAGGAATACGCAACAACCAACTGTTCGGCTGACACTTACCATCCATCGTGTGTGCACACAGCTCCTTCCAGCGCTTGTAGAGCTTGGGAGAGAGACTAGGATGGGGGATCAACAGTTGGTACTTCGTCTTGGGGAATTCTTGCGCGAGCAAGCGACTGACAAATTGATACAGAGCCTGTCGTTGTTCGGGATTTTTGGTCTGAGGCTCGATCAACAACGTCAAAGGCGCCGGTGCAAAACGATACTCTCTCTTTTGTCGCTCTTCACCAAGCTGCGCAAACCACTCATCCGAACCGCTGCGGATTACACGCTTTCCAATCAAACGCAGCTCCTTCGTAAAAGAACGTAATTGCTGCTTGATCCGAGGTGGTCCAAATTGATGAAGCACACCAAATGACACGGCGCCCAAGATCAACAGTGTCAAACTCCCCCACACCAACGGTGATGTCGAACGATGTTCGAGGATCTGTTGAAGGTGACGTAAGGTCAACACGGGTTTGTTATACCGGACAATCCGCTTGTGTGCTTCGGGGCAATGCTCCGCGATCAGACGCAAGAAGGCGTCGACATTCAGCTCTTGTGGGCTGCTCTCGCGGTCTTGTTCGGGACGAACGTTGATCAAACCCACGCGGACATTTTGTCGTCGATTGACGCCAAAGGCCTCGACACCTGGGTAAAGATAGAAGGTCTGATCATGAGCAGTACGTTGCTGCGCGTCGATCACTCCAGCGAGGAGCTGCTTGACCTGCTCGAAAGAGATGTTGCCTTCGAGAGGCTGGAGCTCTTTCTGGTATTGGACGATACAAGTTCGCCCTTCCAGGAGCACATCCTCGACGGGATGGAAGTATTTGTTGGGACGATATTTCAGATCATCGACCAGACCAGACTCGAGACCTTCAAGGTAGATCTTTCCAAGGTCCAAACGACGTTCTCTTTCCTGAATTTGGATGGACATAATTTCCTCACACTTCACAATCGCTTAGGGTACATTGGATTTGAGCTGGCGTAAGATGCCCTGGATGCGTTCCTGGCTCTTAAATAACACCTTGATCTCGATACGTCGTGAGAGACGTTGAATCGCGACGTTCCGCCTCATCACAGGTCGATATTGACCAAATGCAGCGGCAAACAGGAGCTTTGAATAGGCTTTGTAACGGGGTGTATTTGCAGGCACAAGGCTCAACATGTATTGGACGGCCGCGAGCGAACGCTTCGCAGACAAACGCCAGTTGAAATTGGCGCGACCTGTTTGGCTGGTGTGCCCTTCCACCATAATCCCCGACAAAAGCGGGATGATGTCTTTCTTCCAGATGACTCGATCGAGCGCTGTCTTGACCTGCAAGAGCTGGCGCTTTCCTTCGGCTGTCAGGATGGCCTTACCCTCTGCAAACAAGACGTTACCACCAAGTCGGAATTTCCCAGTCTTCGGGTCAAAGCCGATCCCTTTGGTCCCAGAAGCCTTAAACGACTTGTAGATGGCCGACAAAACATTCTTTTTTTGCTTGAGCAGCGCCTGCAACTTGGTCTCACAGCGCTGTTGTTGGGATTTGACCTGCGAGAGCAGCTCTGTCTGCTTCTTGGTCTGTTCTTCTTGTTTTTTGACCAACGCGGCCTTTTGACCAACAAGCAGGCCAAGCGCTTGCTTCTCTTTGCTGAGCTTTTCCTTCTCGTCGAGGAGCTTTTTGCGTTCAGCGAGGAGCGCCTGTTCCTTTTGGCCCAGGATGATCAATTGCTTCTGAATGCTGCTGTTTTGCTTGGCGAGTTTACGGGCGAGTGCTTGTAGACGAGCTTCCGATTTTTTCGTGCGGACGAGGCTGCTCTGCTTCTCCTTGAGCGCAAGGATCGAACGTGTCAACAAGACTTGTTTTTGTTTCAGTTGGACACGCCGCTGCTTGAGCTTCTCGCTCGCGCGGTTGTAGTTGATGATAAAGAATGTCACGGCGAGGAACAGGACGAGCGCGAAGGCACTCATCAAGTCGACAATGCTCGACCAAGGATCTTGATTTTGTTCCTGATTATCGAAGTCCGATGAATGATACCAGCTCACGAGAAACCTCCATATATGTCACTTGACCAAAAGACAAAGGACATATTTGTTTACTTGTGGTGGGGCCAATCAGAGGTCTTCGCAGCAGGAACCTCAGCGACTGTCGCATTCTCAGCTTGTTCGGGACTCACCGCAGGTTGCCCGGAAGACGTCAATGTCGAAGTCAAACGCGCGATCTGTGTCTGAAAACCAGCCATCTCACGTGTCATCGACTGCGTGAGCTGACGCTGTTGCTCGACAAGCTCGCGAAGATGCTGGTTTTCCTCTTGGGCGGCAGCTCTTTGCTCTTCTTGCCACTGCTTCAGCTCTCTCGTCACCTGCTCAAGCTGCGAAAAGACCGCCTGGTCACTCCCACCTCCACCTGGCAGATGATTGAGCTGACCGAGTCCTCTCGCGATCCCATCGGATATCTGGGGGGCGACCCGTGCGACAGTGTTGTTGAGCAGACGATTTTGGTGCCACAACAACTCTCTGATCCCATGTGGACGAAGCAACGCACCGTCGCGACCTTGTTGGAACGCCGCAGACTCAAGCGCTTCGATCACTTCGGGTTCGCTGGAGAGCAATTGCTGGATCACACGCGCCCGGAACTCAGACGCCATAAAGGAGTTGGTGATACGCACACTGATCGCGACGACGAGACCAGACAACGATGTCCAGAAAGCTGTACCCATCGAAGGAATGGAGCGAGAGAGACCTTTTTGAATAGCCTCAACATCGCCCGTGACGGGGATTTCACTGAGTGAGAGGGTCAGACCAATAAAGGTCCCGAGGAGACCGAACATGATGGCCATGGAGGGGACCATCTCCCAAAAACGAGCGTATGGATTGACGGGAGGAAGAGCTTCGGGGTCCGTCACAGTGACGACACCCTCTTCGCGAGCTTCCTGTTCTAGCAGGTGAAGGCGATAACGCCAGCGAACGAGACGAAAGTGAAAGTGAAAGAGTCGCCAGACCTGCACGACGATGAGCAAGAGCATGGCGATTGTAAAAGCCCGGTTGAGCACGCCTGCGCGGGATCCCAACGAGATTTGATACATAGTTTCGAACATGGTGTCTCCCTTGTTGCACCAGGACAACCACAAAAAACGAGAGCGATCGCTCTCTACCTACCAGAATTTCAACCGAAAGAACACATACAACGAACCCAGTGGTAACAACTCATCATTTCGCTTCACCTGTCCAATTCGCCCTTCTAGCGACCAGTTGCGACTGATCGCGTAGTTGATATGAGCCTCCCACAAATTCTCTTCATCGAGAGGGACAGGTTTAAAATTCACACCAGTGTACAGCTCAGGGGTCAGATACCAACCAAAACCAACCTGAAGATCAGTCAACTTGGTCCCCGCTTCGATGTTCAGGACATCAGTGGGGAGGACACCAGAGAGCGCATTCTTAATCTCCGAAGAGACTGCCTTTGAGACCATCCCCACGGCTTGGTTCGCGAGGTTCTTTTGTTGGCCTTGGCTGAGGTCTTCCGTCGTGCTCCCTGTCAAGATCAAGGAGATCGCGTTGACCTTATCGACGTTGAGCTTGTCGTTTGATTGGGCATCGCGAACCACAAAGTCGATCTCATAATTTTGAACGGTCCCTTTGACGACGAGAGACACGATGATCTTCTTATGGCCTTTGCGCTCCATCAACGAACCTTTGGCCACGTTGATCACGTAATTGGCGACGATGTTCATACTGGGGTTGATGTACCCAATCTCACTCATCCGCAAGGATTGCCCGGAGAAACGGACCTGACTGGACGAGTCGATCAAGAACTGCTTCCCGTATGCTTGTAACTCTCCTCGCACAAGTTTAATTCCACCTGTAAGCTTAAGACGCCCATCTTTAAGGAGAATATGAAGGTTGTCGACCTCTTCGTCGGTCTTGGCCTCTACACTCAGATCGCGGTTTTTGACGAAGAAGTTGTTGGGGATGATCAACTTCAAGTCCACCCACAGGTTATCGAGAGAGCTGGGACCTTCGGAGAACTCGACAAAATCCTTCCCAAGCGCGTCCTTGCCGTACAGCTTCTTTCTGTACCCTTTTTCGCCGAGCACGACGATATCTTCGTCTTGAGAGAAGTCTCCAGGTTTATGGGAGGATTCGGGCAACGTAAACAACATCCTTGGGATGCGGATGTACCCTTTCACGTCGGGCTTGCGGTTCTTCTTGGAGCCGGCACCTACGAGTTGTTTGCGGATCTTGATGTTTGTGTCGAGTGTTAGCTTGTACCGCGGCGTCGCCATCGGCTGGAAGTCTTTCGAACGGATCGCCAAAGACACACGTTGTGGGACAAATTGCTTATGAGGAATGGTCCCCGTGATCTTCAGAGGCGTGCCCTTCTTCCCGAGCAATTGACCATCCACCTCGTACTTGTTGGGTTTGAGCAGCAAAAATAACTTGCTACGTGTCCACTTGTACGCGACCTTGAAGTCCTTACGTGAGAGCTTCTCTTTCCCCTCAGTGTTGGCCTTACGGATATAGAATTTCTTTTTGTTGTTGCGGATCTCCACGCCATAGGGTGTATAACGCAGGCGATCAAATTCGAAGCCCACACGCCCTGCCTTGATCGAAGGCTTCTTCATCGTCCCAGAGATCAACAGGGACATCTTCAACGCGCCCTTCATTTGGACACCATCGACAAAGCTCTCGACGAAGTTCAGCGGTAAGCCACCGATCCCCGTCGAGATATTGACTTTCAACGCCCTCAGATCAGAAGGTTCGACTTTCTTTTTGGTCACCTTGAGGTCGCCTTTTGTCCATCCACATTCAGGTGGGATCGTCTTTTTAGAGGACAGCGAGCTCCACAAGGACCACGTAAGCGGAACCCACGCCTTGACGACCCCTGTGAGCATCCCTTTGTATCCCCAGACATAACCACGTTTGAGCTTTTTACGCAGACGAGAGACCAGACGGCGACGGATACAGCGCTTCATCGAGAGCTTGATCTTGGTCTTGCCCTTCTCCTTTTGCAGTGTCTGGAAGTCGATACGAAAATCCTTGAATCGCAGTGTTGGCGACGATTTGAGTTTGTTACGTCTCCGGAATTGATGCAGCGCGACCTCATTTGCGCAAGACACAGAGGCACGAAAATGCTTTTTCAAACGCTTATGTGACGCCGTTTGCATCTTCTGCTTCCAGATCGGCGCAAACTTCTTGACAAAAGACTTCCTCCAGGCCGCGAAGTTCTTCATCCTCGGTTCGTTAAACATACCCAAACGAATATCGCGCAGAGAGATGTAACTTGGGTCTTGAAAGGCCGGACAGGCAAAGTGTCCCTGCATATTGAGACGACCTTTCAGGCGACCTTCGAGGCTCTTGTAAATCCCACCGAGCTGATGAAAGAGTTCAAAGGGAAAATCCTTAAACTCCACAAGCGCCTGGAATGCACTCCCTGGCACAAAGGTATACACACCCTTCTTCTTTTTGCGACGGGATGACGAACCAAACAGACGATCAGCGTGGATACCAAAGGTGAGATCAAAGGACGTCCTGTTGGACATCAAAGGATGACCAAAAACCGACAGGTCGTGTTTTACAGAGAGCAGCTGTCTCTTTTGCGATTGCACACCACGTTGGTTCTTACCGATATCGACGCCAAGAGACATGTTGATATCGTCGATATGGATGGTCTCATCCTCTTCATTTTTCCCCATCTCGTACTGACCATCTTTCAACAAAAAGGCGAGGTGAAAGTCCGGTTGACTGAGCTTCTTGCTCATATCGACCCGCAACATCATCTTCCCCTGCACCCGTGCGAGCGTCGCGTTGCGGTACATCCTCGTGATGCTACTCCTGGCGCGTGCAGAGTCACTGTTATCGAGCAAGATATCGGGCATATCGAGATGGAATTCGATGGGGTCATGGACACGAATCTTCGGCGAGAGCTTCGTGGGATGGATCTTTACATCGACGGCGAGTCGGGTGTTAAAAATCCGCAGCAGGGTCAACGAGCCGACCTTCATATAGCTGCGTATGGCGAGACGGCCGGTCTTTTTGGTGAATGCAGCGAGGGAGATCTTTTTGCCTCCAGGGCCAGGAATGTCCGCGTCCTTCTTGAGAGAGGCCGGAAGCGTCTGTCCTTTGGGTCGGTAAAAGACGCCCAGGTGGAAGTTCGCGTCACGAACATGCCACGTCCCAAGCGTCCGACGTTTCCTGGCGTAACGACTCCACTTCTCTTCACAACGAGGCGCGCTCCCTTGTAGCGGACAAAAAGAGGCTTTTTTGACATCGAAGGTCACGTCCAGTTGTGGTTGAGAGGCGTTTCCAGAGAGCTTGATGAGTCCATGAAAGCGTCCCTTCACATGCCCCAACAGGAGCAGCTGGTTAATCGCTCCTTGTACCTTTGCGACGCGTTTTTCGAGCGCCTTGAGATCTTTCACGAAGGCTTTGCGTTCGCGTTTGTACGCGCTGCGGTTGTTGACGTGGTTACGCATCTCAGCCGCGTTCTTGCTCATCGATGACAGGCTACGCTGTAGACCTTTGAGGTATTGCACCTCTTTGTGCTTGATGCGACGGGGTGTCATGGAGAGCTCAGTGTAGAGCAGCTTACGCAGTCCGTTGTTGATACGTTTGGCGGACATGGTGAAACGCTTTGGACGCTTGGGTTTGCGTTTCTTTTTGCGATTGCGCCTGCGCTCTTTTTGGGCATCTCGATCCCTAAGTGTCGAGACAACAAGGTATTCAAGTCGCTTTTTCAGTTTGATTTGGTGGGGTTGGATCTTCCCACTCTTCTGGAGCGACGCGATCTCACCTTGGAAACGTCTGTATGCGTCGAGGGACGCTTTATCGCGATGTGCGCTGAGGCCTTTCTTTTTGGGATCGGCTTTGCTCTGGTGTTGTTTTTGGTATGTTTGGATCAGATCACGGATCTTGCGATTGCCCTTCTCATGGCGATAGATGGCCAAAATATCCCGACGATACTTATAGACCTCCATGATCTCCTTGCGGAAACGTTTTGTGAGTCGCAGCTCCCCTTCTACAGCACGCCACTTGGCTCTCAGCTTTTGTCCCCTTCGACTTCGAGGGACGCGTTTTTTGAGCTTCCGCCACATCTTGATCACCCTCAGGGACTCCTTATAGAGTGGACCAGAGGGTCTGACATCTCTCCTTTGCTCTCTCTTCCCCTTGAGGTACAGCTCAAGTGTCTCTTGGAAGCTCTGCTCGTAAATACGCATGGAGAACTTCATATCCTTGCGCACATTGATATTGTAGACAGGCTTGAGCGCACCGCGCCTTTCGAGCATCCGGAAGCGAAACGGGATCACACCATCCAGACGAACCAGAGGGCGACCGTCTCGGGCGATCCAGTTCGTACTTCGGTACGTAAAACGCTCCCCACGTACGGGCTTGATGCGATTCTCTGCACCCTCAAGCCAGCTGGCTCGCTGTGTCACATCATCACCTGGAAATCGTAGGATACCGTTGCGATAACGGACGAGGAGGTTCAGATCCAGATTTTGAATATCCCCATATCCACCCTTCAGGAGCGCAATTTTTGCATACAACTGTGGTTTTGAGAGCGTCTTATCGACGTGGACTTTCATCTTCAGCTTCCCTCGGACAGGGAGGCCGAGGGTCTTTTTGAGCCAGGTGAGATCGAAGCCAGGGATGTCGAGCTTGACGGAGAGAGGTTTTTTCAAGCCAACGGGCTGCTTGGGAAAGCGCTGTAAGTTGAGATGGACCGGAATATCCGTCCCCATCTTCACGAGTTGTTCGTTACCTTTTTTGACGGAGAGTCGCTCCAGGACGAGGCGACGGTCCTTGTAGTCGAGCTTAAGCCCCAAATCGATGGGGTGGTATTTGTCAAAGCGTCCGTTGGCGAGGTGCATATTGACAAAGATCTTGGGGCGACGCAGAGAGCCCGAGAAGCGCAACAAGTCCAGTGAGAAGAGACCGGCAATTTTTTGCTTCGGCATCAACTTCAGGGCCTTTTGTACCTTCGCGAGATTGATCTTCTTGATCTTGACGGTCAAATTGGGACGCATCCCCTTGAGATTCATCCGCCCAGCGATATCGATTTGTTGTCGTCTCGACGCCAGCAACAAACGAGAGATCGTGATATCCTGACCGTGCATCACGACGTTTGGGATGGTGCGTAGCTTAAAATAGCCCATCCCCATGTCAAATTCGAGCTTTGAGAGCTGGACACAGTGACCACCGTTGGGCATTCGATACGTCATCCACAGCCCTCTTTGTGGGAGCTTCCAGATGCGTTTTGTGTAACGACGAAGACGACAGAGGCCATCTCCCGGCATCTTATACGTCACGCCCAACTTCACGACCCGAATGGACTGACCACCTGCTCTGATACCACGTGCCACGAGTGACTGGACGACGGCGTGGACAGGTTTGATGCCAACGAGCTGCGCTGTCAGATCAGCTTTGCGCACACGCGCTGAGGGATGACGAAAGCGACGAATGCGAACCTTCAGCTTGGCGCTTGGATTAAACTCCGCCTTGGCTTTTGCGTGTGCCCAAAAAGACACATACCCCGACATTTTTTGCTTGATCAGACGTCCAACTTTACGCAGGTCGGCGACGACGCCCTTGAGGATCACATCCATCGACCCTTTGAGATAATCGACTTGCCCGGTCTTGGGCATATCAATTTTCGCATAAGGAGTACGGACTTCGAGCTTGTATAGGGTCATGAACGATTTGTGTATCTTTGCGATCAAATCGACTCGATCAAAGGTGTATTGCTGAAAGTACCCCTTGCCGACGTGGAGCTTGACGTCGGCCTTCATGTTGGCAGGTGAAAACCCTTTGCCTTTGACAATGGCGTGTAAAGACGCAGAACTCTTGAGCGCAGGATTCCCCATAATCTCCGCGCCATCTGCGTGTTTGACATCCAGATCAACATCGAATGATTGGGAAAGTACTCCGGCGTCGGCCTTCAACTTGAGCAATAACTTCCCGAGTGAGGCGTCGAGTTTAGCTTTTAAACCGTCAAGCGCACCATGAACAGAGATCGTCGCGTTAAGGTCGGGTTTCACAGGATAGGTGGGCAAGATATTTTGCAGATCACTCGACGCGACGAAGAGTTTCATATTGTCAAAGTGGAACTCTGGTCCAGCGAGCTTCATGAGCAATGAGGGGATGTTGATCTGTGTTTTCTGTGCGAGCTTCAGCAACAGATCGCGCACACCAAGCTCCCCTTTGTTCAACTCCATCCAAAACTTCAGGGTCAGGCGTTTCAGCTCGATATCAGGCTTTTTGGGGGCGATGATGTTGTTGACAGCCAGTTGAAACTTTTTCACCTCAGCTTCGAGTCTGGAGCCGAGCATTGCGAACGCGACATCAGTCTCGAAGTCCTTGACATGGATGAACATCTTGCCCTGTGTAAACTGAAGATCCAGACCATCAATTTGGATATTGGGCACACGTATTTTAAAGTTCGAGGGTCCGGAGGGAGCAGGTTTGGGCTTGGGTTTGGGCTTTTTGGGTGCAGGTGGACCAGACTTGATGTGATTCAACAAGTTGATCCCTTTTTTGGTCATTTTCAGCACGGCTTTGGGTTTGGTGATCTTGACCTCGGTGACCAGCAAGTCTGTGAAACCAGAGGAGATGAAGTGCATGAGATCATAACGGACACGGAGCCCTTTGAGCGCGACCATCGGCTTCTTGTCTCGATCGAGCCACTTCACATTGTTCACTTCAAGAGAGGAGAGTAAGTTCCCACCAAGCTCGGCTTCTAGGGAGCCTTCGAGAAATCCGCCCGCCACAGACAGTCCGATGTTGGAGATGATCCCTCGAACAAAGCCTATCTGCCACCCCACGATGAGCAAGACAGGCAGCAAGGCGACACCCCCAAGTAGCCACACAAAGATGCGCCACATCCAACCGAAAAAACCACGTTTTTTACGTTTCTTTTTCTCTGTTTGTGATGTGTTTGATTGAGACAAAATTCACTCTCCCGGAACAAGGTCTATGCAGGAAAAAGGCGAAAGATACGATGAAACCACACAGCATTTGCCATTGGGTTCACATTGTCTCTCCCTGACAGGTGCCTGATCAAATGATAGATACAAAGCCGTTACCATCGCACAATATACTGATCGTATACCCATCTTGACAACAACCGCACCAAAAAAAACAACGCCACCACCGCACGCTCTAGGCCCGTAGAGAGAAAAAAAGCATCTGTCTCATCTCCCCAGATCTTGGTTCGCCCAATGGCTTCAAGACAGTTGTGGGATGTGTCGTTTGGACATATGACAGCAGTTGTCAATCGTATCGTGTATGTTGCTTGTTGGAAGCGTACACCCAAAACAAGAAGATCAAATTGTCACATTGCGAGTGGATTTCATGAGTGGTATAGAAACAACTGTGTGTACTGAGGACGAGGAGGCAGTTTTGTCACAGTTACCCGACGGAAGTCTAGGCCAATACATCGAAATACGAAACGCACTGATCGAAGATTTGGAGCGTATCACACGACTCCTTTTGGACGATCAACAACTCCAAAGTGGCGATGAGCTCAAGCAATCCATTCAGGATAAGATCGACAAGCGCCTACAAAGACTCGTCGAAGACCGCCTGACGATCGGTGTCTTTGGTGAAACATGCAGCGGAAAATCCACGATCATCAACGCACTCTCCAAACGCGAAGTCTCTCGTCCTGACGTGCTCTCCAACACAGGCGTGATCATGGAGTTCACTTACGCTGAACAAGAAGAACTTCGCGTGTCATTCCTCGATGGCACAAAAAAAGAGGTCCATTGGGAAGACATCCCTGAATACACAGATCAATTCCACAATCCAGAGAACGAGAAGCGAGTCGCCAAAGTCCACATCAAGCTCCCCCTCTCCTATCTCAAGCACGGCATCAAATTTTACGACACCCCCGGACTCAATGATGTCATTCGCAGCTACAGTGATCTCTCCTCCCAATTCCTCAACGAGATGGGCGCAGTGATCATCACCTCGCTCTATCCTCCGTTCACCCGTGGGGAGATTGACTTTCTCAAGCAAGCCTCCAAACAGTGTGGTCGGCTCTTTATCGTGATCAACCTCTCACAAGATTATTGGCCACAAAGAGAACGACTCAAACAACGAGTTATCGCGAATATCACGAGAGACGCAGAGCTACGCAACCATCCCGACCTGCAACCAGAAAACATCCGGATCTTTGTACTCAACGCACGAGACGCATGGCGTGCTGTCGAACAACACGACACAGAGCTGCTCCACTCTTGCGGCTTCCAGGACTTCCAAACCTCCCTCGAACAATTTCTCACACAGGACGCCAGCCGCACCGTCCTGACAACCTCTATCCGCAGTGGATTTGAGGTGATCAGCTTACTCCAAACGCTGCTCTCTATGCACAAACAACTCCTCGATACACAGCAAGAAGAGATTGAACAAAAGCTCCGCGAAGTCCAAGAGATGAAGCGCGATGTCGAGGTCAAAAAGTTGGAACTCTTTGGCGCTGTTGAGCAAAAACTCAAGAAGATGATCGACTCGCTCAAGCCAGAGATCGAGCAGATGGTGACACACACCTCCAACACCCTCAAACAGATCCACTCACTCCAAAACTTCGCCGAGATGACCGCACAACTCGAAGACGTCTATCGAAAAAATCTCGAACACAGCGCACGTCTCGAACAAACACTCTCCCTCAGAATTGAAGCCATCTTCGACACCACACAGCAATGGCTCCAAGAACAAATTGAGACCTTCCTGTCCCCGCCTTCAGGGAAACAAGCAACACAACACAGCAACAGAGCTTTCGCCCTCAGTCGCGCCCAGAAAAACCTGCTCGGGATCTTCGATGGATATGACGATCAAGTAGGTGTCGCAGAAGCCGTCGTCGGCGTCACGACAGTCGGCGCGACGATCGCCGCAGGTGGAAAAGGCATCGCGTTGCTCTCTTTTCTCGGGCCGCTCGCCTTCCCACTTGGAGGCGCAGGTGGATTTATTGTCGGAATGTTCGCACGCAACTTCATCAAGGTAGGACAGCTCAAAAAACACATCGAACATCAACTCAAACAACTCGATGACAGCCAGGAGTTGCTCCCAGACAAACTCGATGTCGTCGTGGAAAGAATCGCCAAAAATATCAAAGAGTGGATCGACGATTACTTCAAACAACTCTTCGAGCACCTGGAACAACTGATTACCACCCACAAGCTCCAACTCAGTGAGGAGAGCTATCTCCACAACAAGCAACAACATCTCGCCAAGAGACAGGCAGATCTCGACGCGATGAGAGACCACTTCCTCAAACGCCTTCAAGACATCCAAGACCTCTTACAACAGCCAGAGACGACCTGATGTCCTTCCTCACAACACAACTCGAACGCGCCAAACAGATCATCCAACAACGCGTTCTCCCCACACTCAAACAGCTCGATCAACAATCACAGACGAGCTTGTACATCGCGCTTGGCAGCTCATTCTTCATCCTCTCACTGTGTTATGCAATCGGCTGGCTCGTCCTCAGAAGGCTCCTTGGACCTTCCACACTCCTCAACGTGTCAATGGCTATCTTGTTCTTGGGGATTGTCTATCCGCTGTATTGGCTACTTCAACAAACCAAATCCTCTCACACCAAGGAAGCTCCGTCCCAAATAACTCCCGCGTCAGTCGACCAAACCGACGCAACAGAACAAGCAAACAATCCACCCATATCACCTCCCCAAACACCATCACACCAAAAACAAGAAGTCCTTCCAGCAATTGATACGAACGCTCAAATCGCAACAAGAGAGGACAGCTCCCCACCCACACCAGAGAGACCACTGACACCTCACCCAAAAACAGAGCAAGCACCTAACCACACGCCTCTAACACCGACGCCACAACCAAAGACAGTCGCACCGACGCCACAACCAAAGGCAACGACAGTCGCAACGACGCCACAGGTCATCATTCCTGCGGAGACAGAGACAGACATCTCAGAATCCGAGCCGACACCTCTTCCTGAAAAACCCGATGAGTATGTGGAAGAGCCACTGCCCATAGATGTCCCTGAGATAAAACTCCCGATCATCGAGTTGACACAACTGTTCCAACCCCAACAACACAACACAACCCTCAACATCGCACAGGCAGAGACCAAACAGGAGTACGATGATGTACTTCAGACCTTCGAACAATTTTCGAAGACAAAACAAATGGATGTCGACTGGGACATCTCACGTGCCAGTGTGATGGTCTTTACGCACCGCTTTGATGACGCACGACAGCTCCTCTCCAATATCCAAACACAACATCCCAATACACGCTATGAGAAGGACGCCAAAATCCTCTTGCTCATCGCAGAGATACTTCAGCCAACATAAGCCATGTCCCCCAAAAGACCAACACCGCACGCCCTGTCCAAAAGACCGTCCTGAACCAATTCGTCACAACGAGACGTTGGTGTGCTTGTGCATCGTAGCCAAGTCCCAGCTTTTGGTGCGCAGGTACAGATAGAGAGAACGTCACCACCCAGATCACAAACACACAAGCCAGTCCACCCCACATCAAGACAGAGGACAGCCCCTTCGGCGGGTACAACGCAAAGTAGCCCGCAGACAAGAGCTCTACCAACATCGGCACCATCACGATACTTGTGATGCGGCCTGTGTGTTCACGTGCGAACTCGACATATCCAAGACGATCCACCCGGTCAAAGAGTGGATAATGCACACGTTGTATTGTCCAAATCAATCCCGTCAAATATAACGTCACACTCACATGCAAAAGCCAAAGAAACACTTCCCAACCAAGCATATCACTCACCCCACATACAAAGTCCAAACTTGCAAAAAAAGGGAACATCATCAACAACATGTGTTGCGTACAAAAAGAGTTGAGGGAACAGAAACACATGGAGAGTTGGATGCTGAAATACCAACACTAGTCTTGTGTATCTGCGTAGATCACATCAGCAACGGATAATCCTGAGAGTACAGCGCCTTCGACGGTTGGAGAAGCAAACCCATCCCCCGCAACATACAGCGGTCCAGAGCCTTTCAGTTGCAGAAAACCGTCTCCATCGACCGTTTGTTTGGGTCGACTGTACAACCACCGATGAACGCGCATTGTCTCCCTATCCATCGACGAAAGATACTCCGCTGCGGCCTCCAACAAACGCTCTCCAACGACGACACGTTCCTCATCGAGATGACGAGACGTAAACGATGCGCTCGCGTGGATCGTGACAGAAGGTCTTGTGGTGATCCCCTTCTGCACATTGTCGATGATTCGCGCAATATCTTCATTTGGTTGTTCGAGCAATCCCGGAGCAGGTATCGCCGGAGCTTTGTCCAACCAACCAAAGACGGCAAAACAGCTCCCATATTTGATGCTAGATAACAACACCTCATCCTCGTGAGACAAAGAGAGAGAAGAGCGCTCTAGTATCGCGAGCGTCTGTGGAACAGGTGATGTAATTAACAGCGAACGACCTTTCACAATCTCACCCTCTTTTGAGGAGACATGCCACACACCCTCTTGAAAGACCAAGCGCTCCGCAGTCCAATGTGTTTTTATATCGAGCTCCTGCGCAAGGAGCCGAGGAATCGCGTTCATATACGGCACACCACAATACGAACGTCCACCGCCATCCTTTCGGACCCCCTCACCAAACCAACACTTCGCGACACCAAGCGAGACCCACTCATCAACAACTTCCTGGAAACTCGATGTCCTCGCAGAAAAAAACTGCGCCCCGTGATCAATTTTGCCATCCTCCATCCAACGAGTAGACATTCTCCCCCCCGGTCCCCTCGACTTCTCCAAGAGCTGAACCGTCATACCCCTCTCTTGCAATTTACGCCCTGCGATCAAGCCAGATATCCCAGCCCCAATGATCAACACATCCTTCACCATCTGAATGCTCCCTGAAAAGTTGTATATAAACATCAACGCAAGTGAATATACTCAACAAGCGAATGAAATATGTGCAGAAATGACAGTGAGTGCAAGAGGAAAGGCTAAAAGAACTTTTCGAAGCCTTTTGGTGGTTTCACCAAGGAGAGTTTTGTAGGTGAGAGTGCCTGTAGAGGGTATGAATTGTAAGTATGCCAATACATAATCTGTTTGCCAGACCATCTTCCTTGCTCGACATCTTCGAGGAGGCCAGCGAAGCACTTGCCAGTGTAGACATACTCCAGATCGATGTGTTCGGTGGCAGAGAGTCGGCTGGCCGCTTCACGAGCGGCAGTCGTGATGTGTCCATATCCAGGACCAATGAACCCTTTTATGATGTCGATCTCAGAGGTAGGCAGAGACACCTTCTCGAAGTTGGGGATGTGACGTGAGAGGAGCCTTTGTGAAGCCATTGCGTACCACTTGAGTCCGAAGGGGTTGGTACGAAAGTCTTGGTAGACCCTGACAGGGACGAGTTGTGTGGAGAGTCCTGCGAGCCGCAGCCCCAACCACAGCCCCGCAGCCGTTCCCATAGACCCCATCGCAACAAAGATCGCATCGGGCTCGGGACACTCTCCTCGCTGGATCTGTTCGGCGAGTTCGAAGGCTGCGCTGACATAACCGAGACATCCGAGCGCAGACGTCCCTCCAGGGGCAACAAAATAGGGTCGCACCCCATCCCTTCGCCATAGCCTCATGTATACCAGCGCAATCATCCATCCAGCAAAGACATCGTTTGAAGCGTACGATAACGACGCTCCCATGGCATGAGAAGCGAGAAGGTTCTGTTTCCCTTTCTCACTCAACGGGCGCTTTGCGAGGATCAAGGATGATTGAAACCCCAACCGATTGGCACAGGCAACTGTCGCGAGCGTATGATGACTCCCCAACCCACCAAGGGTGATCAGACTCTTGGCCCCTTTCACCTTGGCTTCCGCGAGCAAAAACTCCAGCTTGCGAGGTTTGTTCCCACCATAACCACACCCACACATATCATCGCGCTTGATCCACAATCCTCCAACATCGAGCTCTTGCTCAAGCGTAGCGAGCCGCTCAACAGGTGTGGGTGTTTTGGTCAAAGATATCCAGGGTAAGTGCTCTTCAAGGACAGGATAACGACGAAAAAGCGCCGGTTTCTCTGTATCTTTCAGTGGGGGTATCGTCATATCCGTCCAATATTGTTCTTGTTCGAATTGTAGAGGGTCTTCGCAATTGAGCGACAGAATACCTGACAATGGTGCGTCTGACAACGTGTCCAGACCTGGAACATTGGCATATCAAAGGGGAGAAACAATACAGAGGGGATGCTTGTGAGGAGATGAAAGGGAGAGGATGGATCAGTAGATCTTACGACGACGTGGAGGTCTACGACGACTTGGTTCGTTGAACATATCGTCCAGTTCATCGTTGCCTTTGGAGCGTCGACGATAACGACTGCGACGATAGCGACGATAGCGATTACTACGACGATATCGACGACGACGATAGCGGTTGCGAGACTTGTACTTTTGACGGAGCTTCTTCAGACGATCCTGGTATTTTTTGCGGATATTCTGGTACGTTCGGCTCTTGTAACGTGAACCATAACGCGAACGATATCGGTTACTGCGACGATAACGATTGCGGTATTTGTACGAGCCTTTCATGCTACGAGCGCGGATACGTGCCACTCGCAGACGTTGGTAATAGAGCGACCCTGTACGTGCAGTTGCAGGCAATTTCGCGAGAACTTTGTCGATAGAAGCCCACAACTCGATGATACCGCGACGCCTCTTGTAAAGACCACCGACACGGTATCGGCTCTTCATTTTGTAAGGGAGCGCGTAGTAGAAGCGATCAAGCCGACTCCAGAGCGCTTTGACTTTCTTTTTGCGCTCCATGTAGTCGTATGCAAGATATTTTTTACGGAAGGAAGGTGGCATCTCCCACACGAACTTCTGCATCGCAGAGTCTGCACCAGCACGAACACCAAAACGGGTTTGCAACTTGGAAGCAAAACGATCAAAAGCGTTCTCTGCCATCCGGTTGTAAGCGTAGAGTGTGGTGATACGACCACTGCGAAGACTCACAGAACCAGCCGTATCCGACTCAATATCGAATTGGAGCGGCTCTTGTCCTTTCAGCTTTACTCTAATCGTCCAATCCACGGTCAACCCAAAGAGCGTGCGCTCTGCATAACGACCAATGTTTCGGCCATTACGTGTTCGTGTCATGCTCTGTACGTACACAGAAGGCACCACGGACTCAGCAGTCAGGCCAGCGTTTTTAAGCGCACGACGCAATCGGTAGTTTCTAGCATAGAGCTTTGTATTGACAGATTTGCGCTTGAGTCGATAGATGATCTGAAAGACCACCTCGGCGTCTTTGGGTGGGTATTGTTGCGCACTAAACTCCATGATCCCTTGTGGAATGATGCTCCCAAAAGCGCTCGAAAGGATCGTGGTGATGTAGCGTTCACGGTCACGGTTGATCTCGGTCGTGAAGGCAGGCTTTACAGGCTCGGGACGCAATTTTCCTTTGTTCTTTAGCTGTTTGTAATCGCTTGGACGAGTCTCTTTCATCAACGCCAAGGACTTCTCAAGAGCGTCCTTGAACTCTTGGGATTTTCTGTCTTTAAACAACAGCTTGGGTACATACTGTACGTAGACAGCATGGAAGTTCGCCTTTTTGAGGTGTTTGAGCACCTTGATGATGGCTTTTGACTCCTCTGTACGCCCACGAGTTCGTCTTTCGTACCGATTGATCGCATCATCGTAGAGTCTCTGAATTTGCTCGTTGACCTCTTTGCGAAATTGCCCCTTGGGGTAATCATAGAGGTACTTACGCAGCAAGTATGCCTTGTTGGAGCGCTTGTACTTTTCGTATGTCACGCGTTCAAGGTGTTGTTTGGCTTGCTCCACGTATGAACCTGTAGGGTATCGTCTGAGATAGTTCTTGTAAGCCCACACAGTGTTGGAGCGCGTCGCGTAACGGAACTCGACACCATCGCTCAGTTGGTACTGAAGTGGAACAGCCGCGAATCCGATGGCACATGCGACCCCAACGTGGATCAGTGAGCGCACCAAGCAACCGTTGTTGCTGACTTTTGCACCTTTTACAGTCGGGACGATCAAATCACGTCCGTCACCACCAGAGAGTTTTTCACCATTGTAGACCAACCAGGACTCAATCTGCCTGACCTTCAGGGTCTCAAGCAATTGGTCGCCTGTCGCTTGTGAATACAGGGTGATGTTCAGTCTTGTGGGTGCACTGAAAGAGATATTGAAGTCACTGTTGCTGTAGTAACCGTTGTACCAATTGTGCGTAAATTCGGACTTGGAGAGGTCGAGGCGCATGTGAGGCCATGCCTTAACCTTGTCAAAATCGACGTGCAAAAAGTAGAATTTGTCGGGGTAGTAGAAGCTTCCGACTTTGGCACGTTTGCGTTTCATGATGGAGCGCACGCTCACGTCCATGAACATGACACCAAAGTAGCTGAAAATCGCAGCGGTCCAGAAGACGACCGATGAAGAATCACCAGGGGTCGTCAACAAGGAGAACGTCGCATAAAATGCACCGAGACCACACAGGATCCCAACGATGGGCCAAAACAACCCACCACCATCCTGAGAGAGGACCATTGGATCACCAGACTTTTCGAGCTGAATGAGGTGATCTTGTGTTTGTTTTGAGAGCTTATCGAACGGGATCGTCAGTGAACCGTCTTGTTGTTCAAACTCCAACCCCAACTCACTCTTGAAGAAGCCATCAACCTCAGTCGGCGTGGGGATGTGGATATCTTTTTCGGAGATGTCCGGCGCAGCCCCTGTCGCCTCAGCCAATCGATCGAGGAATCCACTTGTCGAAGAAGCCCCTCCCGAAGACGAAGCACCACCAGAGAGCTTGTCCAGCACGCTGCTCGCAGAGGAAGAGGATGCCGAAGACGAGGATGGAGGAGAAGAAGTGGATTCGGGTTCACTGAACTTGTCGAGAAAGCTGCCAGACGAAGGCTTGCTTTTACTTGGCAAGCTTGCGCTCGCGGAGCCATCGTCATAATCGCTATATTTGTCGAGAAAGCTGCCGCCTTCGCTGCTACTGCGACGACGTCTTCTGGGCTGCGCCTCTTCTTCCTCTTGTCCAAGAGTGGCCCCAATTTTCCCAAACACACCGGATGAAGGCTTGCTCTCACTCTCAGGTGCAGATGATGGGCTCTCACTGACAGGTGCCGCCATCAGAGCAGATGCCCCTTCGAGTGCCTGTTGTTGGATATCAATGTTGAAGTAGTAGGTTTGCTGGGTTCCGTCGGCGAGCTGGACGTCCATCACATCGTAGGAGTGTGCGCCCTCTCGGACCAACTTTTGCCCCAACACTTCGGCCCCAAGGGAATCCAAAAATGCGTATGTTTCTTGTACGTCGATGACGTGGAAGGCAGTCTCAGGTGTGAGTCCATCGCCAGAGTCACGAATCGAGTTGAGAAGACCTTGTGAAAAGTGAAGGTGAAAGCTCATAAATTGCGGCTGATCGAGGTGCTCATACGCAGCTCTCGCCCACTGGTGAGCTTTAATGTCGAGGTAGTTTTCAGCGAGCAACGCGTTGCTCGCTTCGAGGATTTTCCCCCAATCACTGACACTGACAGCGTTTGTCAATGTATCGAGCAGAGCATCATCTTTATCGTACGGTTTGTACTGGGGAGTGCTCGTAAACTCCATGCGTAACGCTGTATAGTCAGCGTCAACAGGATTGGCCCTTGCTTGTTCAAGCAGGCCTTCATATCGGGTAGACATGTGAACTCCTTTGGTCTCAACCCTACCATTCACTTTGCAAAGTACACACAGCACAAAGTGATCTCTCGGGATTTTTCACAATCATATTCATCGTCCGCATATAACGAACCAGGAATTCTGTTGGTTCATGGTATACAGCAAACACCTGTCATAGTGTGTCATGGACACCCTTTGCGCAGACGTATCCCACATAGCCGCCAGTCTTCATCGATCAGGTGAGAGAGTCTTGTGGGAGTTGTACAACATGCCAAAAATGCCAAGAACGATAAACGTAACCCCTCCAGAAGATCAAGTGTCCACGTAAAAAAAGAGCCTATTCATCAGTTATTACAGGATGATGATTTATCGGACAGTTGCGTTTTGTAGGAGGCACAGAGAGCAGATAAGGAGGGAGGTGAGGGAGCGAGCCTACTGCTCAATAACAATCGTGTGGGTGTTTTCTTGGATAAATCGCTGCACGCGCTTTTCGATGTATCTGTACAACACAGCACGGAAAGCCGGCGTCAAAAGCAAAAATCCAGTGATGTCTGTCAGGATCCCAGGCGTCAACAAGAACGCACCTGCGATCAAAATACACACACCGTCGATCATCTCTCTGTGGGGCATGCGCCCCTCCTGCATGGTCTTTTGCATCGACATGACCGTTCGAATACCTTGCATCCGAGTCAGGTGCGCTCCAAGAAACCCTGTAAACAAGATCAACCCAGCAGTCCACCATATACCCATGTAGGCACCTAGCTGGAGCAGCAAAAACAACTCCAAAGAAGTTACTGTTACGAAAAGAAGTCCCCAACGAAACATGATGGCACCTCAAAGGTAAAAATGAAAAGAACGTATCCAACCCACCTGCGGGATATGACAAGGCGACCTTCAGGATACGGGGGTTCATAGTGTCACAAGACAAAAGGTAGGGATGTTCACGGAGGTGTCAAACAAAAAGAAGTCGCGAGAGAGAGGGAGGCCCACAAGCTCATCGAGAAACAAGCACAATCAACTTACTTTGCCTTGGGTTTCGCAGACACTTTCCCGTGGGTCTCTTGCCCTTTTTTGGGGAGAGTTGTTTTGGACGCTTGTTTCTTTTTCGCAGGGGTCTTTTTGGGTGCCTTCTTCTTGTCTGCCTTTGTTTTTTTCTTTGCTTTTTTAGTCGCAGCAAATGGAGGAGGCAACAAGTAAGGTTTCTTTTGGTTGATCTTCACACGTTGTAGCTCAACAGTTTTGAGGAGCAGACTTGGTGCAATCGCGGAGACAGGAACCCAGCCGGACTCCGCCCCACAGTGACCGTTGAAGACACCATAATCTTTTCCTGTCGCGAGGATGTTGTTCACGACAGTAAGGGGCGTACCAATGATCTCCAGACCTTTAACAAGTGTTTGCTTTCCGGTCTTGACATCGATTTGGTAGACAACCTTGGGCTGGTTTTTGAACGATTGGATACCATACGTCCCGGTGTGTGTATATCCACCAGAAGAACGGTCGATGATGAAGGCGTGGGGTTTGTTTTGGCGCTTGGCCTCTGCGATGAGCATCTCACGGAGCTTTTTCATGGTGTACTCGCGCTTGCTCTTGATCAAAAGTGAGCCCATACGACTGACAGGTGTACGTCCAAACAACGCACGACCATGACCATTGGAGCGAAGGAACTTATCGATAGGTTTTCTGGAGAGCAAGAACCCACGCAAGATGCCGTCTTTGATCAACGTCACACGCTGGGCTTTTACCCCTTGGTAGTCGACATGATAGTGTCCATTCAGTGGCGTTTTGCCCCAGTATCGGATGGTAGGATCATCAAACACGGAGAGGAAGGTTGGGATGACTTTTTGGCCAATTTTCTTGCGGAAAGTACGACCGTCCGACTCGTTGAGCATACGCTGTGCTTCGAGTCTGTGTCCAAGGGCTTCGTGAAACAACACACCGGAGACATCGGGCATAAGGATCGCAGGAGCCTCAACAGGAATCCCTTTGGCTGCGTTTCCTTGGTTCACCACTTCAGCGAGGGTCACCTTGATCAACTTCTTCAAACGTTTTGCGTTAGGAAGCTTGCTCTCCTTGTCGACGTACTCGAGTCGGTAGTTGTTGAGATACTCTTTCTTGGGAGAGAGATAAGTGAGGAAAATGGCGTACTTGTAGAGGGTCTTGTAGCGGATCACACGTGAGCCATCGGAATCAACCATAATTTCGGCATTTTGCGTCGCAGAGACAGAGACCGAAGAGTTGATCACGTGGGGGTTTGTCGCGGAAAAACTGGAGAGTTCGCGCGCTACTTTTTTCCAATGCTTCAAGTTAAACGTCAAGGCAGGAGGAACATTCTCGTGTTTCATGACAGCTTCTTTGGAGAAGTCGCCACTCTTATCCTTGATCTCGACTTTCAAGTTTCGCACGTAACGCTTACGTGAATACTGTGCCATCGCCTGCTTATAACGACGATCTGTCCAAAGCCACAGACGACGACGCAGCATGTCATTATCTACTTCATAGGGAAGTTTGCTGGAGAAGAGGAGCAAATGGCGACGGATCTTATAATCGTTGCCATCTTTTCCCGTGTTGTCGAACTTATGATTCCCAACGCGCAAATTGACATTGACGCTGAGTGATGGAGCCTTGCGGTTATCAGCGGTCTTTACGATCACGCCGTCTTTCGCAGCGACAGCGACGCTCTTTGCCTGCTTCATTCGATAGACCATATAGTACACTCGAGGCAGCTTGAGCTTTTGCAGGGTGGCCCAATTGCGCTTCAACTCTTCAACGAGGGTTTTTTGTAGCGCTTTGAGTCGATGAACTTTGACCTTTTTTTGGGTCTTTGTTTGAGTGGCCGCGACTTTGCTCTTGGCTTTTGCGCTTTTGGCATGGACAGGGCCAGCCACAAGGCAAATACCTAGCAACAAAGTCCCCAACATGGATCGTTTCATTTGGTGTCTCCTTTGGTATCTCCAAAGAGTATGGAAAAACGGTTCAACCTGGAACATCAGAGTGTGTACCAAAAGGTACAAGAACTTCTTCTTCACAACCAGTGTCCGCTGCAATTCATTCCTTCAATGGATGAATGTGCGTGACTTAATCTTCATCGAGAAGAGAAGACCATGAGAGCGATTCAGCGAGCTCTTCATGGAGGTGAATATGGCCATCTTGAAAACGAAGCGCGCCAAGCTCAAGGAGCTCTTTGAGGGTGTGCCTCACGAGCTCATGGTCGGGTAGCTGTTGAAAAGATTGTAAGGCAAAGCTGATCCCCGCCTTTTGAACGTCGAGGGCGTTACCCACTGTATGAAATCGTCCGTTAGGCAGGATCGCGGTCAAACGCCCTGCTTCAGCAGCTCTTCGGAACAATGGTGTAAAGTCCAACTCTTTGCCCTTTGTCGGGGTTTGGCTGTGTAGGAATTCGAGGTCTTCGGGCTCAAGAAGGTAGCGACCCGCGACAGCAAAATAGCGGGGCTTACCGTCGATCATATTCGGCTTGGGCTCTTGCGGCTTCTCCTCGACACCTTCGACAGAGAACACAGCGCGCGCGAGGGTGTGACCAATATCGATAGGCTCACGAACCTGCATCACGCCGAAGCGCTTGGCCCTTTCGCGAGAGACCTCCTCAACCATAAAGACCATCCCACCGACACTCTTGTGGACATCGATAAGTTGGGACAGACCTGCCGGTCCACCACAGATCAGATCATCACCAAGCGCGATCAAGATCCCTTCGTTGGCTTTGTCCTTGATCGTCGGGTATACGAGCCCAACCGCATGACCAAATCCAAGCGGTTCATCTTGAAACACAAAATCGACATTCATCTTGCGATCTTTTTCGAGCTGAATGATCGCCTCAGGGAGTTTCTTTTTGGTGGCTTCGTAGCCCTTGGGGTTGTCCTTAAACGGGTCGAAGTAGCGACGATACACTTCCGTCCCCTGCTCATCACTGACGATAATCGCGAGATCATGAAGCCCTGACTGACGAGCCTCTTCAAGGATGAGACCAAACACCGTCTTGCCGCCAACAGAGACGAGAGGCTTCGGCGTCGCGCCATAGCCAGTGAACGTCATCGCGCGAGTGGCTCGACCTGCCGCAGGTATGACGAGAGGATAGTTCATAACGTTGACCTTTCGTTGTTTCTCAAAATATCGATTAGAAAGACTCACCAAATGAGAGGTGAACCTCGAACCCTTGTTGAAGTGGATAGCGAAGTGAGTCGGGGAAGAGTTTCCACGCCAAATCGACGCGGATAGCGCCAAACGACAGGTGGTATCGAATCCCTCCTCCCACACTCACACTGGGCCGAAGATCTTCGGCAAGCTCTCCAGCGTCGTTAAAAATCCTCGGGACGAGCTGGACCAAACCAGCATCCACAAAGAGCACCGCACCAAAACTGGAGAGGATAAATGACAACGGAATACGTAGCTCAAGGGAACCCAGCATAAGGTGTTCGCCACCCATGGGGATCACCTGAAGGACTGCATCTGAAGGAATCCCCAAACTGCCAGGATATACGCCTTGGGGCAAGCCGGAGCGTCTGCTTGCAAGATCACCAAATCGCGAGCGCGCAACCTCAGCCGCTTCCGATTGACAGCGCGCGCCAGCATATCGCTGCCCTGCTCCAGGCACGGCACGTGCGACACTGTCTCTTTGTCCAATGCGCCTGACAATTCCTCCGGTTTGATTCCCAACACGACCCGTTGAAGTCGTTCCTTGTGTGAGGGGTTGTTGAGAGCGGATTTGGCAGGCCAGCGGGCCCAAGAAGCGAGCTGTCCAACCACGTACGCTGTTGGCACCCCCTGTGAAAAAACGTTGTGTCAGAGGGCTTCTTCTGACGATCTCCAACACGCGACGTTCTTCAGGAGCGAGCAACGCATCTCGCTCGCTCACCTCTTGTTGCTCTTCTGGCGTAAAATTTCGACTGGAGAACATCAGGCCATATTGTAGCCGCCCTGCGAGTACCATCCCTGCAGGGAGCGGTATGAAAAAGCGAAACTCTGGAGACACCTTAAAGTACGAGAATTTGCCACCAAAGAGGCCAGCCTCCTGGAGAGAGAGGGAGAAGAAAATCCCTTTGGTCGTGCGGAGGATATCGTCGCGAAGATCGAGCACAAGCTGCTGCTCGAAGTAATCCAACACGTAGTTCTCTCGCTCCAAAGTGAGCGGATTTTGCACACCAAAGGCGACTTCGACATTCCAACTCACGCGGAGATTGAGCTTTTTCAAGATGGGAAGACTAAACCATGTAGACGGTGACAGCGTTTGGAAGTCGGCAGACCCAACCTGCGATGCGTAGCGGTAGAGAAGCCGCGCACCATACTCCGCGTTGATCGAAAGAATCGGTCGCTTAAACGAAAGCGAAACAGTCGCGTCTGGACCCACATCGTATTGACGGAAGATGTCAGGCAAAAATGCCAAACCAGGCTTGGCATCGAGGGTTAATGTATCCAACCCCTGAAAAACATGTAACCAAGTCCAATTGATCCCCAATTGTATCTGGTTGCGTTGACCATCGATCACAAACCCCGCACCCACCTTGATGGACTGAAACTGATCTTCGTACAATTCGAGTTTAATGGGGATGGGACAGAGCCCCTTTGAGGCTCTATAGCGTTTGCTGTCGGGGGGAACGTAACATGGCCCACTGCGGGCTTTACGCACTTCATCGAGTTGAGGTTTGAAGTCCACTGTCGAAAACAAACCGAGGGCAGAGAGGACACGCTGTGAGTCGATCAAGGCCTGCACCTTGTACAACTGTCCTTTTTTGAAGCTGATCAAATAGCGCAACAGCTCCTTCTTCACCCGCTTGTTACCGATAAATTGCAGCCCCCCAAAGCTACATCGAGGACCAGGTCGAACGATCAACTTGATCTCGGCAGTCGGATTACTCGGCTCCTTATCGACAATCACCTGCCCGCGCACTTTCACCAAAGCGAAGCTAAGATCTTGTAAGCGCTTTTGGATTTGCCCTTTACTCAGGCGATAGTCCGGCGTCGAGAAGAATCCCCCTTTTGTGAGCGCGAGCTTGCGAAGCTGTGCTTTAATCTCTTTGATCTGTGGGTGGTTCTTGGGTTGGATATCAATCTCCAACTTGTCGACTGTGACCCGTTTTCCTTCGTTGACGTATAAAATGACTTTGGAGCGCTGATAATTGCGGTAGGCGTTTTCGTATGTGAGCGTCGTCTTGTCTTCCTCCAACACAAACCGGGGTTTTGCGTTGTAGTAGCCGTAGTAGCGATACAGTTGCTTGACACGCTCAAGGTCTGACTTAAAGATGCGACGGGATTTTTCCAGAGAGAAACGACCAGTAAGACGTAGCCGTGTCCATCGAACGAGACGAGGTGTAGGAACGTTCTCGATCGCTTGTAACAAGCGCGACTGGCTCATCTTCAGGGGGACCTTTTGGCCTCTATCATTTCGGCCTTCAAACTCGACAGACCAAATGACTCTAGGGGTCTTGCGTTTGTTCTCTGTTTTGATCGTCGCACAGCCTGACAGCAACGCAAACACACAACACAGCACAGACACAAAACAACGATGATGTATTTGGGGTCCAGGGAAATCCCCTCTCTGAGGAAACATACTGCTCCTGATCACACTTATCGGCCACTAGGTGGAAGAGGCCTTATACAATCCGACACAACTTTCGCCGAGGTATTCTCTATGAAGTGCTATCCTCCCGTCAAGTAGCTGTTCACAATGCACTCTGTAGCATTTGATTCACACACGGACTGGATAAATCACACTCCACACAAAAGGAAACAACATTCCTTGATAAAAAACAAGAACATAAAAAAACACAAAGAGCATTCTATTGTCCGCGTCTCATTGTGAAGACGCGAACCAACAGGACAAGATGGAGCACCATTACTCCTGTTCTCTCTGAAGACAAAAAAAGCACGTGATGAACAACATCGTGTACACTGCAAACTGAGAAATAAAGAAAAAACATGGTATACGCCTTGCATGGCGGCCAACAGGTATGATTTACAGTTAAAAAAGATTTGCATGTTTTCGGGGTTTTGGATACAACGAGAAATCGTAGAGCCAAAGACTCTACCACCCAATACGTACGCAAGTGACTCAAATATAACATCCCCTCGATATGAGTGAGGTGTGCGTCTTTTCTACGACGAAAGGTTATGTACGATGAAGAAGGTCCTAGTATTTTTAGCCGCGATGGTTTGTTTTGGTGCGATCACTTTGCCCGCAGAAAATGCGGATGCACACTGGCGCTATCGAAGATACAGAAGTTTCAAGCGCACATTCCGTCCCGTGTTTTCGATGACTGCCTCCGGTGGTCTCCACTTTGTCGATGTCTACGACACCAACTCCAACTATCTCAATGATTCATACGCATTTGCTTACGGTATGGCTGAGGTAGGTGGTCACTTGTGGATTCACCCCAATCTCTCGTTGGATCTCAACGTCGGTGGTCACTTTGTGACTCCCCAAGGATATGACAATAGAGGCTGGGGATACGTGAGCATCAAGCCTGGTATCCGCGCAAGAATGCGTTGGTTCTACGTGAGAGGCGCGCTGGACATCACCGCAGGTGCAGACGACGCACGACGCAACAGCGCAGTTCTATTTGGTTTCCTTCTCGGTGTAGGTGCCCGTGTCAAAGTCACAAGACGCCTTCGTTTGTTTGCCGAGATCGATTACCAATATCTCTTCGCAGATCGTTTCTACATGCCTTTCTATGGACAACTCGGCCTCGAATTCATGTTTTAACACATGACACAAACCTCCCCCTCCCCAGACAGCTTCCCGACCTTTCACGACCAACCATCTCCCTACAAAAAACTCCCCGCTCCTCTTGCACACGCGACCTTTGCGCTGCTTGAAGAGAGCCTCATCAACAGCGCTGACGAGCTGATCTACCTGCTCGAATCATGGCTTACCTACCTCGGCTGGTCCTGGATCGCAGAGTACACCCACCACCCCGAAGCACACGATGAAGCGCTTGATCTGATGCTCTTTCAACAGATCCTCGAAAGTCGACGCTCTCCCTCTGTCGGCACGTGGGCATACATAGGCTCCTCCATCGCGAGAACATTTCGTCAACACAACTGGTCCTTGCAACAGCAACCACTCGCGCTCTTCGCGTACGGCGCACCTGGTGATAAGACCTCTACCCTTTCACGTCTTCTTGCCTACAGGAACAACTTCGCACACGGCAGCTTTTCCGCAGTGATCCAAGATATCCTCACACACAGAGCGATGCTCTGGGAGCTCGTGCAACCACTCGTGCTCCCTCCCTTCCCTCCCCTCGTCTTCTGGGATCCAGAGCAAGAACTGTGGCGAAACGCAGACTACGACGCGACGATACACACCCAAGATATCAAATCCGAGAAACCCCCCACTCCTTATCAAACGCTCCAGCGCACGACCAACGGCCAGTGGCTCGACTTAACACATATGTTCCTTATCCAAAGAGACGAAGAGACTGGATTCTCTCTCCACCCTATCGCCTTACAGTCTGCGACACATGAGGAGAGACGCGCGATCTTTGAGACGAATCCACGTGTGTACAAACACCTCCAAGCTTACGAAGACAAACGCCAGGGAAAACTATCCTTCCCACCTCCGGACTCTGTGGACTGCCCTCTCTCCCTCTCACAGCGCACAACATACCAAGAGCGCCTACGTAATGCCCTCCAGCAAGAGGGAAAAAACAAACCCAACTTCGTCTTGTTGCTTGGATATCCAGGGAGTGGGAAGACACACTTCTTAACGGACAGAGACTTCCTCTCCTCGTGGGATCACGTCATCCCATACCGTATCACCCACAAGAGCATCACGACCTCTTCGACGACCTTTGCACGCTACCTCGTGCGCAAACTCCATCAGATCTTCGAATTGCCCCCTCCCTCCTTCACGTCACAAACGACGGAGGAGCTTTTTGAACAGCTCAACACGCTCCTGCAAAAAATGGGGACATCTGGCCAGACACTGCTGATCACCATTGACCGCTTTCACGAAGCGTACACCCCCTACAGAGAAGAATCACACAGACTATACGATCTGCTCGTCTACTTGCACGATATACCAGGTCAAAATGTCCAGTTTCTGCTCGCAGCGCGACCTGGGTATAGAGATGATCTTCTTCGAGATCACCAATTGGAGCTGCCAACAGCGGAGTACGAAGCCAAAGAACGCTACCACGAATTACTCGGAGAAATGGGTCTTACAAACACAGACGACTCGCCTCACACGGAGGAAGAGATCCATTTTCGCAAATGTATCCTTCACTTGTTGGGCAAACACAACCAACCCATGACAGTCTTTGAGATGTGCGACGCGCTGCGCCGCTACAAAGAAGAACACCCCGATGCCTTTGCCTCCTCACTGCTCTTTACACCACACGTCGAGAGAGCGTTGTGGGAGCTGCGCCCAACATTGAGGTGGGGCAGATACAAAAACGGTCCACACGAGAGCGAAAAGCACTTCACCTGCTTCTGTCAGGCGTTCGCCCAGTGGGCACAAGAAACGCTCCCCTGAAGTTTCAAACCAACCCTCTACGACGAAACCAAAAAGCCCCAAATAACAAAAGCAGCGGCCACATCCAGACACTCTCACCGGGGCCTCCTTCACACCGACACCCGGCTCCTCCTGTCCGGAATGTTTGTCGTTTATCTTGAGGCCCTGCCTCAATGATCACCACGCCGCCACCATCCTGGACATAACTCTCCTCACGACGTACAGGCTCAGGGGCAGACACCTCCTTACCTATTTTTGCGTCTGGTTGGGAACTTTCAGGTTGTGTGCACTGATCATCGACGAGACCATTGCAATCGTTATCCACATTGTCGTGACAGATATCATTCGGAAGTGGTCGCTGCTCTCCCTGACAACTTCCCCACTGACCTGCGACACAAAGCTGCTGACCTGCACGACAAGGCGCATTTGACGCGGTCCCAGCAGGTCCAGTGTAACAAGTCCTTTGTAGCCCATCGTCGATTTGACCATTGCAATCATCGTCTTTGTTGTTACATGTCTCCTGACTCGGCGTACAGGGGGCCTGCACAACCATTTGGACAGATCCAATGATCTTCGCACCTTTGTCAGCCGTAAAAGACACCCGATACACCCCTTCTGCGACAGGACCGATATCGAAAGACCAACGAAACTGTCCATTTGGCGCCTTGTCGATCTTCAAGTTGGTGCCCTCTCCCTGTGTAGGACCGCAATATGTGAGTCCAATATATGCCCACCCTGTAGGATGTACGAAGGAGACCCGCACAAGGGAATGAGGCAGCGGTGGCGTTGGCTGAAAGGAGAACTGCCCGCTCCCTTTTGAGACGCAACCCCCCGGTTCAGAAGGACACGAAGAAGGCGAACAGACCTGCGCGCCACATTGCTGAGGCGTACAATGTGTAGGCGTAACAGAGACACACGCTCCCGTCGACGTATCACACCTCTTTCCGCTCGGACAATCTGCATCTTTCACGCACTTGGATGTACCACAAGCTGAAGATGTCCAGCTGTACTTTTGCGCAAAAGCTTTTTTGAGATCAGAGAGCAAATTGGCGCGTCTACCGATCGCAAAGTCACGACCAGTGCCGTCGTCATTGATCGTCCAACGATAGGGTGTAATGGCGCGTATTTTACTCTTCGTTGTGGAGAGTTGATTCCAGCGATGGGCCTCTTTGTACAACGCCTGAAAGTAGCCAACGTCGGCGTCAGGGTAACAAGCATTATTCTGAATGGTCGGCTCACACGCGTTCCCACTCTCAGTAAAGAACATGGGTTTACCGACCACTCCCAACGCCTCTATAGCCTTGATATAATCGATGTAAATCCGAAAGTGCGAGTGCCAGGTATCGCTCCAGCTTGCGTTGCCAGGACATTCATTGATCGTATTGTCTTGCTGGGTCGATGTGTTGGTCACATAAGAAGCATTGAGCGCGCTCCCAGTTGACGCACGAGTGTAAGGATGCAGCGCAAAACCGTCAGGTGTGATCCCTGCGGCCTTGATCTCCTTCACGATCTGTCTCATGCTCTCAAGACACCCAGGAGAAAATGGAGAATTGGAAGCCACGAGCAAAACGTCATTTTGATGCCCAGGCAAGGCATGTACTCGTTTGTGAACTTCGACGTAGGCTTTGGCGTAAGCGCTTGATGAGCAGTCAGGGTCGCTCTTGTGCACTGTAAAGTTCGGCTCGTTGCCGACAATCCACACGTGGATATTTGGACACTTGGAGGCGTAGTGGGCAAAATTCTTGGCGTACCCAGCAGCCTGAGAGGCGTTATGCGGAAAGGACTCTGTCCCGCTTACATCGAGACGTTGAATGATCGAGATCCCTGCTTGTGTTGCGCCAGTGTGACAATCCACACCTGGCGTGCCCTGTGTACCGATGTATTTCAAATCTGTCACCCAGCCTTTGTCGCAACCTGAGGTGGCATTTTTCATCCACGACACCGACTCAATGTCGTGCATACCATTCAACAATGCGCTTTGTCCTGCTGGAGGGGCAGCGTTTACTGTCACTGGAACGACAGAGGCGATCCAAAAGACGAGCAAAACACACTCTCTCATCGTGTACTCCTTCCTGGAAAATGGGTGATGGGTTGACATCACACAGATGGTATGCGATTGATATTCCTACGTAAAGAGGAAGCAGCAAAAAAAACTGTTGTTTGTAAGAAACTTTTCACACACAATCCCCGATAACAAATGAGAGTGAAAAACCTCCAGACTATGTGTTGAGGGGTTTTGGACATACATTGTAAACAAAAAACCCCTATGAATGTGTCCTACAGGAGCGGAAAATGACCAGGAAAATCGGTGGTTCAAAACCAAATATAACAAACATCACGAGACCCAATGAGTCCATCGAGATCAAACGTGATGACAAATCCACATCGATCAAATCCACACGCACAACTGATCGTAGCACATTCGAAAGAAGTGTAGAGACCATCCAAGGATGGTTCCGCAGCACAACCAACACATCTAGAAAAGAAACAACAAGCGACTACACCAACGAACGTACTGCAAAGTACGTAAATGGTCGCAAAACAAACGACAGCAGCAGCACATCCACAACAAACGGAAATATGACAAGCTCGACCCAATACGACCGAGCTTACAACCGAAATGGTGGTGTTGATCGTCAACGAATCACCCAACAAGTCGTGACCAAATACGGTGATCACGCTTCAATTGGCCGCACAAACATCACCGAAGGTAGCTTCCAAAGCGAAGCCATCAACTACACAAACACCCGCGGCAACACAACACGCAGCACCGTCATCACAAGCTCAAGTGGCGCGGAAACAAGCCGCATTGGTGACGGACTCCAGTACCGCAATGGCCGCTACCTCAACGGCGGAAACTTCGGTAAATCCAGATACGTCCAAGGACGCTACGAGTCCAACACCGGCGTCAACTACACCAACGAACGCCGCAACGAGAGACAAACAACGATCACACGCGATAGCCGCGCTGATGTCCGCGGTACAGACGCAGACAACAGTAGACTCGAAGCGCGACAAGCACGCGCAGACAGGCATTCAAGGTACCAAAAAGGCATGAACATTGCCGCAGATATGGGCCTTCGCACAACTCTCCTCGGTGGCGGCACACCAACCACACGGACAATCGCAGGAAACGATCCGACCAAAACAGTCTCCGCAGATGGCAGAACAACCACAGAAACCCTCCTCGGACCACGTGTCTCTACCACACAATACGGTGAAGTCACACTCGGCGCAGACGGCCTCCGTGCTCGCGGAAACGCCGACGTTCGTGCAGGCCTTTATGCCCAAACCTCAGCCTCCCACAAACTCGATGGAGGTGGAACCGTCCACGGTTCAGCAGGTGCCAAGGCTGAAGTCTACGCCGAAGCCAACGGCTTCGCGACCCTCAACACACAAGGTCTCGAAGCTCGTGGTTACGCGGCTATCGGTTCGGAAGTCTCTGCAGAAGTATCCGGTGGATACCGCACTGATAACATCACCATCGGTGGAGAGAAATTCGACGCAGGCGTCTCAGCACGTGGTCGTGTGGCAGCCGAAGCCACAGCCTACGCCAAAGGACACGTCAAATTCACAGGCAACCCCCCAGCAGCCGTCCTCGAAGGACAGGCCGGCGCATCAGCGGTCGTCAAAGCAGAAGGTGACGTACAAGTCGACGCAGGTCCCTTCTCTGTAAAAGCCGAAGGTTACGTCTCTGCTGGTGCAGAAGCACAGGCTAACGGTAGCATTGGTTACGACGATGGCAAGCTCACATTGAGCTTCGGCGCAGGTGCCGCCCTCGGTGTAGGTGCAGGTGGTCGCGTCCAAGTCGCTGTTGATGTTGGCGCCATCGGTAAAGCGACAGTCGGTGTTGTCGATGATCAGCTCGACAAATTGGATGTCACTGGCGACGACAACTTCGACATGCAAGACGTCAGAGCCATCGGCAGCGCAGCCGTTGACGCTGCAGAAGATGTGGCTGAAGATATCGGCGACGCAGTTGTTGGCGGTGCAAAAGCCGTTGGTGGTGCCGTCGCAGATGGCGCGAAAGCTGTTGGCGAATTCTTCAGCGGCTGGTAGAAACAACACCCCACTCAAAACTTCTGTCCTGCAAATCGGGCTGGACAACTCCCCCCTCGATCCACTACAATCCCCCACAATTTGTGAACACGTTCTCGCTCCCTCCAGGAGGCACACATATGTCCAACGCCGACGCTATACTCCAACAAGCCCGCAACACGCTCAAGCAGAGAAAACCAGATGAGGCGCGCGCCCTCTTTTTGCAAGCAGCAAAGCTCAAGGGGATCCCGCTTACACGGTACCTTCAGGAAGCGAGGCAACACATGAAAGACGCAAACGTCGAAGAAGCAACAAAGGCCTATCTCAAAGTCGTCGATGCAAACCCCACAGAAGTCGAAGCGTTGATCGGCCTCGCCCGTGGTGCGATTTACATGGGTATGCTCGACGAAGCTGAAAATTACCTGATGGGTGTCTACCGCCTCGCACCTAACGACCCCGAGTACTACATCTTCCAAGGCCTCTTACACGAAGCCAGGGGTGATCTCGACCAGGCTCTTGAACACCTCGGTGTCGCTGTCGAAAAAGGCCCGGATTTGTTCCTGGCTCACTTCAACTTTGGCAGGCTCCTCGCACAATTTGGAGATATCGAGAACGCCTTCGAAGCCCTCGTCCACTCCACAAGACTCGATCCCAACAGCTACGACGCCTTCTACATTCTTGGGATGGTGTGTGTCAAAGCTGGACAGATTGGGGACGCCATCGCAGCCTTCAACCGCGCGCTTGAGATCTCGCCAAACGTCGACATCTTCGCGACACTCGCAGATGTGCTCGTCCAAGCCAAAGACTTTGAAACGGCGATCAACGTCCTCAACGCGGGCCTGAACACCTGTGACAACCACCCTGCGCTGCTCCAGAAAGCTGCAGCGGTATGCTCTCAAGCGGGTCTCATTCAAAACGCCGTTGAGTACATGGAGCAAGTCGTCGCACAAGTTCCAGATTACCTTCAGGTGTGGCTCAACCTCGCGCTGTACTACGTCCTGACCGAAGATCTAGAGAAGAGTGAGCAGGCAGCCCGCCGCGTCATCGGAATCGACCCCAACGAGTGGCAAGGTTATTACCACCTCGGAAACTTGTTTGAAACAGTCGGAGCCTACGAGAAAGCCGAAGCTGAGTATCGCAAAGCGATCAAACACGCTCCTGCAGATGAGTACCGTCCCCTCGGGAACCTCGGCGCCGTACTGCTCGAAATGGATGACGATACCAAGCATCACGAATCGATCGACGTGTTCAAGAAGGTCATCGAAAAAGTTCCAGCCTCAGACTGGCGCTTCCACTACAACCTCGCCCTCGCCTACGCCAAAATCGGTGAAAAGAGCAAGGTCCGCGCGCTTATCAAAGAGATCCGAAAAGGCGCACACCCCATGGACGAAGTCCTCGACGCTGTCAACGCGCTTGAGGAGAATGTCTTCTCAACACAGGATGAGATCCGAATGAACCAGGCTCTCTCCTCGATGATGTGGGATGCGAGACGTCTCAGCTCCTCAAAACCGACCCCCAAAAAAGACGATGACGAAGAAAAGTGAGCACGCAACTCCATGACGCTCTCATCGCGTGGAGGACCCTCCTCGGAGACGAAGCTGTCGAGCAGGCGCCAGAGCATCTGAAGTCCGCACAAACAGCGACGTTTGAGAGCCAAAACGAGGTCCTCGCCATCCTCACTCCACGCCTCACGGCGCACATCCCCCCATGCCTTCGTATCGCACAACAGCATCGAGTCCCTCTTTACCCGATCAGCCAAGGAAAAAACTGGGGCCTTGGTTCCCGCGTCCCCACGAGCAAACAGGCCGTCATCCTCGATCTCTCACACCTCAACCAAATCATCGAATGGGACGAAACACTCGCAACCATTACCGTCGAACCAGGCGTGACCTTCCAGCAAGTCCATGACTTCCTCAAAAAACATCAATCCCGTCACTTTCTCGCGGTCATTGGAGGCTCACCAGACGCCAGCCTGATCGGAAATGCCTTGGAAAGAGGCGACGCAATTGGTCCATATGGTGAACGGCAAGAGGTCTCTTCCATCCGAGAGATCGTGCTCGCAAATGGAGAAGTCATCCACCCGGGATTTGGACACTTTGGGGACAATGACATTGACGGTTTGTATCGCTGGGGACTGGGACCTTCATGTGAGGGCTTGTTTTCTCAGTCCAATTTTGGCGTCGTGACCAAGATGACGTTTTGGTTGATGCCAAAACCCCGCTTTTTACAACTGTTCTTTTGCGAGCTCGCAGACCTCGACCAACTCGAACAAACACTTGCGCGTGCCCAAACCCTTTTGCTCGAAGAGATCATCCCTCGTAATTGCATCAACTTTTGGAACATCTACAAACTCCTCGCGCGCAAGCAACAGCTCCCTCTAGAGCTTCTCGACACAGGGCAGGTGCTCCGGTGGGAGGACTTACCAGGACAGGCGCCCTGGTATGCCTCTGGCGCGCTTTACTGCCATCACGCAGCCCACGCAAAGCTCATGCGCGAGCTTGTCGAAGATGCGTTAGCCCCAACAACCCAATCGTTGTTCTTTTTTGATCAAGACAGTCATCCACAGCTACTCGAAAACAATCCATTTTTGGGGATCCCTTCGGACGAAAATGTCCGCAGCACCTATTGGCGCAAACGTAGCGCGCCGCCAGAAGAGATGGACCCAGACGGCGATATGTGCGGCGCCTTATGGCTTTGCCCCATGCTCCCCTTTCGTCAGGAGATCATCCGGGACTTTGTCGAAAGTTGCCAGGAGCTCATCTTCGCACATGGATTTGAACCAAATATAGGATTCGGATGTCCGTCAGGTCGCGTTGTTCGCGTCTTTATCGCGATAAACTACGACCGCGAAGTCGATGGAGAGGACCAACGCGCGATGGAGTGCCATGATGCTTTGTTCGCAGAGCTGCGCAAACGAGGACATATGCCGTACAGACTGGGACTCCAATCGATGCAGGACATGCCAGCACGCCATGATGGATCAAAACGGTTGCTTCGAAGGATAAAGGAAGAGGTCGATCCACACGGTATACTTGCACCAGGACGATACGATTCAGAGTGCATCAAGAGTGAATAAAGAGGAAGGGTTACGCAGGGGGATTGCCACCACCGGACATACGTCTCATTCGATCTTGCATGAGCGCAGCGTCTTTGGCCTCGACTTGTTGGCTGAGACCAGCCCGGAAGGAGTTAATGGACTCGACGAGGTGGGGGTATTTGAGACACAGGAGCTGAGCGGCAAAGAGCCCCGCGTTGGCAGCTCCAGATTTTCCGACAGCCATCGTCGCGATGGGTGCACCGAGATTTGTCTGCGCCATCCCCATCAATGAATCCAATCCGTGCATCGATGAGACAGGAAGTGGCACAGCGATGACCGGAAGGATCGTGTGTGCCGCGAGGACACTGGCAAGGGGCGCAGACCAACCCACGCCGCAGACAATCGCGTGGAGACCACGGCTCGCTGCGCTTTTGGCCCACTCAATACACTTCTCGGGGGCTTGGTGGATAGAGAGCACTCGAATCTCGTAGGGGATACCAAAACCGACAAGGATCCTCTCACACTCTTCCATATAGGGGAGTTCATTTTCAGCAGAGATTACAACACCAATCAACGGATTTTCCATATCTATCCCTTGCTCCTTTGCATGAATGAGTCGATTACCACTTGAGCTGGTACAATGCTTGTAGAAGTTGATGATGATTTGGGTGGGTTGTCAACATGTCCTTCAGGTCGATCAGTGCCTGTTTCTCTTTACCTTCTTGGGCAAGAGTCAGCGCCAAACCAATCTTGACAGAGACGTACCACGGGCGAGCTTCCTTGGCTCTACGAAAGTATGTTCGGGCTTGTTCGTAATTCTTCTTGTGGTAGTACATCCAGCCGATCATACCAGCAGCAACGGGTTGTTCATTGTACGAATGATACACCAAGGATGCATGGCGTCGAACACGATACCACCGCTTGTCGAGCATTTCAAGGTAACCCATGTACAGATTCCCTGCGAGCCCTTTGCGGTCGTATGCAACAGCGCGACGCAACCAGGACTTGGCGTTGCTGAGTTCACCATTGTGATAGTAGGCAATACCTGTCGCAGCAGCTGTGACAGAGCGGTCTTCAGCCTTCGCTTTTTGGAAGACACGAATCGCCCAACGATGAGGTGTTCCTGCCACGTAGAAGTGGGTTGGTTTTTGTTTACTCTTCAACAGACCTGGTTCGATGTCGAGGACGTTACGAATGGCCAATGAGGCTTGTGTTTCGTTGTCCTTTCGGAAGTAGACAGCCGCGAGCATCAGCTGCGCCCAAACATTACGGCTGTTGTCTGTCGCGATCTGCAAAATCATCTTGTAGGACGCGTCTTGTTTCTTTTGCATCTCGAGAACATAGGCGAGCAAGATGCGAATAGAAACATCTGAAATTTGCCCCATCAACTTGCGCAGCATTTTTTCAGCGGGAGCATATTTCCTTTTCAAGATGTACAGTTGGGCTTTCAACAACATCGCTGGATAGTAGTACTTATCCATTTCGTTGATGATCTTGAGGTATTGCTTCACTTTTCTGGAGCGACGAGAGAGTAACGCGAGATATCCAAGGTGAAGGATAATTTTCTTTTTCAACAGTGGTCTTGGCTCCATTCTCGAAGCGCGCACAAGATGTTTCATTGCGAGAGAACGACGTCCTAAAAATTGGTAGGCAATCATACCGAGCATGAGACGAGCTTCGATGGAGTTTGGCTGTTTTCTGACGAGTCGGTCGAGGCTCTTCACAGCTTCTTTGTACAGGCCAAGATCTGCCTTGTTTTTGGCGTTGAGAAAGAGTGCCCGGGGATGAGATTTTTCGATGAGTGGCAAGAGCGCTTGCGTTGCTTTGTAATAACGAGAGCTTTGGCTCAACGCTGCCGCAAGATGGTAACGTGCGCGAAACAACGTGGGTGTTTTCTTCATCGCACGCTCAAGATAGCGAATCGCGACTTTGCGGCTCTTTCTTTGCTCAAGCATCATTTGGCCGGCGACAAGCAGCGTCAAAGCATCCCCTCTTGCGCGCTTTGCAGCACGACGAGCTTTTTTGAGCGCCTTCTTGCTTTCGCCCTGACGTGCGAGGTACACGGCATATGCAGCGCGAAGAACAGGCGATTTACGGCTGCGATTCTCCTGACGAAGAATCACATCGTACTCACGGATAATACGAAGTGAGGGACGACCATTCGAGCTTGACCAGAGGAAGCTCAGGGCGAGACCAGCGAGCGCACGATCATTTTTGCTATCGCGCACCAAGGCTTTTTTGAACAACTCAACAGCAGCTCTGTAGGACTTGGGTTCGTCTCGATAGAACAACGCAAAGGCCTGTCTGGTGAGTAGCGCGCTTTTTTTCACATCGCGCTTGCCTTTGCCAAACTCTTGTTTCCAGGCTTTGAGTTTGCTGGTCAAGAGTTTCTTCTCAGCAGGGAGTCCACTGCCTCCGACATTGCGGACCTTGGAGGGACCTCCACCACCGCGAGGCATGAAGTAATACGCGACACCACCAATGGCGCCGAGTAAGACCAACCCAACAACGGCTCCGAGGATACCTCTTCCACCACCGCCACCACCGCCTTTGCGAGCGCTGCTTGGTGCTCTCGTCGCAGGGCGAGCTTCGTTCAGCTTGGGCGTGCGATTCAACACGGAGAACAAGTCGGGAACATCGCGGATAGCAACCCATCCCCCTTCCTTGCCGGAATACTCGTCGTCAAGGTTGATTTTTCCGTGTGCGTACAAAGAGCGAACTTCCTGTAAGGAGACAGGACCAATCTCTTTTCCGTCACTGCGCAGCTTAATCCAGTTTGGATCCAATTTATGCACAGCAACACTCGTGGGCATCTCGGTCACAGAGGTTGGGCCACTGTCTACAAATGATAGCGCCGTCGAAGCGTCGATTTCGGAGACGACATCGACACTTGAGGGGCCATCGTAAACAGTCGAGGTCGCCGCCATCAGATCAGGAGGCAATGCTTGCTCGTTGAGTCCAGGAATCAGGGGGCCTGCGTCTTGGAGTGGAGGTGCACCGATGGGATCAAAAGAAGGTGCGTGCAGATCAGAAGATGATGTTGAATAGATAGTTGGCGTTTCAGCGCTCTTGTCGATACAATCCTGACAAATAGGGAGCACTGTATCTGGACTCTCCGCCATAGGTTTGCCACACTTAAAGCACGTGATATCGTTGGCTCCCCCCATCCCACCAAAATCCAAGGATGAAGGTTCGCTGTCAAAAGACGACCCTGTCGCCCCCAGACCAAGTCCTTGTAAGCCATCAGAAGAACCATACCCACTACCGTATGGGTCTGGACTGGCATTCCCCCACCCCGCGCCATAGGGTTGCTCATCGACCAATGAGCTCTGTTTCCACACAATTTTCTGAAATCCACACTTGGGACATTGTGCTTTCACGCCTTTATCGGAGATCAAACTATCGTCAATCAGGAAAACGCTTTGACATTCGTCACATCGTATCTTCATTGCTTTATCAGTGACCCTACACGGTTAAGGGGATTGAAAGATGGAAGTCTATCAGTTCTTGCGACTACTGCGGCAAACCGACTCGAGAGAAGCTCCATCTATACCATATCTACGAACTCGAGAACAGATATTTTGCCCAACACACCATCACAATCAAGACACTTGGGCAATCACGAGGCAAAAAGATACCACAACTCACCAAAAATACAAACGACGGTCTTTACACGCACCAACACAAAATTTCGTTTCATGCCAGCGCATGGAGCATTTACTTCTTCCGACAACGACCCCGAACGCACTTTTGGCGGCGGGGACATCGTTTGACAAAACGTCTGCGTTTGGCATCGTAGCAACGATTTTTCTTGCGTCGACGACACAAACCACGATCGCAAATCTGCCCGGGACAACGGCTTACACAACCTCGCTTTGGGATAAACACCAAACAACGCGCGCTTTGGCATTTCTTGATCTTGTAACACTTTCCCTCATAACACATATGCCCGAGCTTACAGGAAAACGTGCAGCGCTTTTTCCGAGCATTCCATTTGAAACAGGTTTTCTTGTGACATCGAGGCGCTCGCTTTTTAGCCCATGCCGTTTGCTGACCTCCGACCAAGAGGCCTACAGCGATGGCGCTCAGAACACACAGGCGAAACAGCTTTGTCATGGATGATTCCTTCTTCAAACAGTGGCAAGGTTGTGACTTACGTGGCAATACAACATACACCATATCGGCATACGTCCAAAGTATCGATGAAGGATAGCATGATGGGAGGGCTTGTTGTCAAGAAAGGAACAGGGGGAGGCTATCGACGGGGAGTTTGGGTTTTGTAGGAGAGAAGCGCTTTGTTCAAGGTGATCTTCTTCTCTTTCTTCAACTTCTTGCGAAGGTTCTCAAGATACCCACGTACAAACTCTTCCTTCTTGCGGTTGAGCAGACGTTGTTTCAGGTCTTCTTGTTCTTTTTCGAACTTCTTCTTCATGTTGGGCTCGATACGCTTTTTCAACTTCACAACATAAAGTTTACCTTTGACCTCAAAGGGCTTTGCAGGCGCAGGGTTCTTCTTGGTCAGCGTGAAAGACTTACGAACCAAGACACCACTCGCACCAATTCCTGAGACGACATCGGACTCTTGTGTAAAAGCAGGTGTTGTCTTCAACTTGATTTTCCCACGAAGCATCTTCTTGATGTCAGCCTTGGTCAGCGCTTTTGCAGCAGGAGCTGCCTTACGTGAAGCAGGAGCTTTACGTGCGACTGGAGCCTTGCGTGCTGCAGGAGCCTTGCGTGCTGCAGGAGCCTTGCGTGCTGCAGGAGCCTTGCGTGCTGTAGGTGCTGCCTTGCGTGTCGCAGGTGCTGCTTTGCGTGTCGCAGGTGCTGCTTTGCGTGCTGCGGGCTTCTTGGCCACTTTCTTGGGCTTTTGGAATGGCTTCATGAGGGTTTTGAAGTCTGCACCTTTGGTCAGCGCAGTTTGAAGCTCTTGCGCGACGCCTTTGACGAGAGCGATTGCTTTTTGCTTCTTCAGCAAGATGGTCGCGATCTCTTTTTGCACGTCTTTTTGTTTGACGGTGCGGTTGATCGCCTTCTTGCGAGCTGTCAACTGAATGATGTGCAGGCCGAAAGGAGTCTGGACAACGTCACTGATATCGTTTGGCTTCTTGAGAGCGAAGGCAGCCTTCTCAAATTTGGGGTGCATCGCACCACGTTTGAAGAAGTTGAGATCACCACCACGTGTTTTGGAGGGGCCTTCAGAGTGTTTGAAAGCCAGAATCGTAAACATGATGGGTTTCTTCAGCGCTTGCTTGCGGAATCCACGGAGTTTCTTTGTCTTCTCGGCGATCTCTTTGGCAGATGCTTTGGAGGACAACTTCAACAAGATGTGCTTGGCACGGATTTGCTCGGGTTGCTTGTATTTATTGAGGTTTTTGTTGTAGTAGTCTTTGATGTCGACGAGTTTCTTTTTCACAAACGCATCGACGTCTTTCGCTTCGACCTTGACGGGGAGTTTGAGCGCAGAGGGATCGAACGCAACGTACTGGAGGCGAACTTTCGTGTTGCTCAAGATGTAGGATTGTTTGACTTCTCTATCGGAGACAACCATCCCACCGGTCAGGATCTCTCTCATGCGCTGCGCTTGCAGGTTTTGTCGCAAGAAGTTCTCGTACTCTTCGGTGGACAACCCAAGGTAGTTGTTGACCATGCGTCGGAAAATGATGGGGTCAAAGATACCACCCTTCGACTTGAAGCTTGGATCATCGAGGATGCGATTGTGGACTTCATCATCGGAGATCAAGATGCCGTAGTTTCTCGCCATTTGGGAGAGCAACACGGTATCGATCATTTGGTCCATGATACGTCCCTTGAGGTTGAGGGACTTAATGATGTTGGCAGGGATTTTTCGCGATTGAACAAAGTTGCGCCACTGCATTTGGAAGACTTGGCGACTGATCTCTTCGCCATTGACAACTGCTGCCTGTCCACCGCGCGCCTGACAACCAGATTGTGCAAACTGATCGAACCCAGGACCAAAGTTGATCGAGAAGACCACAATGATGGCACCAAATAACACATAAATTAACCAGTTGCGGGCGTTATCCCGCATTTGCTCCAGCATGGTATCACCCATCCATGATTGACGAACATCACCCAATTGCTCGACATGACAAAGCATGTGTAGGGGGTCGTTCGGTAAGAAGTTTATCAGATACAAAGGGTTGCTCCAGGTTACCCCGGATGCGTAGAACAAACCCTTTCGAAAGTGGGGGGATTATAGTGTGTAGGCTGAGAAGATCAAGAGGTTTGCAAGAAAAGATAACAGCAACACAAAAGAAAGACTTGAGAATCACCTGCACTTTTGGTAAAAAACCCAAAGCGATACGAGACTTCCCCAACACAGATATCATCAAAAAAAACTCAACCATTGAACTTTGAGTACTTTTTGCCTATTCTATCTGCTGGATGTATACATAGAAAGCAACCGCGTTGTGTGGCAGCACCTCACTGCAAGGAGTACACGACGTACAGGCAATGTAAGGAATGTAGAGGTAACAAACATGTCATTGTTTCAAGTCATCACTCGTAGACTCCGATGGATTGTTTCTTTGGGTCTGCTGTTCGCATTTAGCCTCGGATTTGGTAGCGCTTGTACCGAGGAAGTCAAAAAAGTTGTCCCCAACCCAGAGGTGACCATCACCCCCGAGTCGTGGGTTGTCACGGAAGAGACCTTCCCTGGCCAAAAAATCTACAAAAAATTCGTCATCGAACACACAGGAAAATCCGACCCTGACAACAAATTGAACATCGAATCTGTCCAGCTCATCGGACACGAGAGCTTCAAGATTTACGAAAAATGTCAGGGCACCGAGACACAAGGCGAGTGTGTTGACAAACCCTCACTTCCCCAAGAGATCCTCTCAGGCGAAAAAATCGAGTTCACCATCGAGTTCACCGCAACGGATAGCGCTGACGTCCTGACCGCTGACTTGATCATCAAAACCAACGCCTACAAACCCAGCAGCAGCGAACCTCTCGGTGACATCAAAGTCCGCCTCAACGCGCAAACAGGCGAGCCATACATCGACATCGCCCTCCCCTCCTCCGGAGACAAAGAGTTCCGCATGACCTTCGGAAAGGTCGAAACCAACAAAGACAAAGTCGACTCCTTCATCATCACCAACGTCGGAAACGCAAACCTCGGCGTGAGCTTTGGTTGGGATGGCGAAGCCGGTGACTACTCCATCCACGAATCCGACAACGGAAAACCTGGCAAAAAAGTCATCGATGGCGACAAATCCGAAAACTACTCCCTGATCCCCAACGACAACAAAGAGTTTATCGTCGTTTACAGACCCACCACGTGTGGCGATCAGACCGCGCGACTCAAAGTCAAGAGCAACGCCTTCTCCAGAAAAGCCAACACAGACACAGGATACAGCGCCTCCGCTCCCACACTCTACGTTCGCCTCTCTGGTAGCAGCCCTGCTGGCGCAAAAGCAGAACCCAGCCTCGTACAATTCCAAAACGTCAAAGCTGGCGAATCTGCCACACAAACCTTCAAAATCTCCCCCAGTGATTTGTCACTCTGTACACTCCAAGTCTTCGACATCAACATCAACGCTTCACAGGGTCAACCCGCTCCCAAAAACCTGAAGCTCGGTGAGATGCGCAAAGGTGGCACCAAAATCGATCCACCCACACAGGCCAAACCCATCGTCCTTAACAAAGGCGAAGAGCTCGAAGTAGACGTCACATACTCCCCCACACAACAAGGTGGTGAGGAAGGTGTTGTGCTCGTCAAAACAAACGACCCAGACTTCGACCCCAACAACCAGGGTGTCGTGACTATCTCCGCTGGTACAGAGGTCAACTTGCCCCCACGTGCTTCGATCACCTTCCGCTGTCAGGATGGTGGCTCGGGTAACGCTTGTAACAAAGGCGAAGACGTCGGGCTCTCCCTCTTCCTCGGTGGCGGACGTATCATCATCGAGTTGGATGGCTCCAAGTCCTATGACAAAGAACAAAAAATTGTCAAATACGAGTGGAAGCTGACCAAAACACAAGACCAGGCCGCCTCGATCACAGACGCCGACAAAGAGAAAGGCTCCATCGTCATCAAAGCCACTGGTAAATATACATTCACGTTGACTGTAACTGACGACGCAGGCCAAACAGACACAGAGACACAAACCCTCAACGTCCAGTAAGCCGAGACCTTCCTCTTGCTCCCCCTCTATCCTTCCAATATTTCAAGAAATCACCTCTCGCATCATTCAGCGAAATATGCTATACCGTTGATCATTTCATGCACAAAAAGTACGACGACGTTCGTCCTTTGATCGGACAAAGTTCCCACTCGGACGTAAAAGACCGGAACAAATCCTGTTGATCGTCGATACTCATACAATTCATAGAATGATCTCATCGCATTTTGTAAAGGAGAAACGGATGCTCTCCCCCAGACGTATACGTATGTATTTCATGTTCGCCATCCTGGCAGTGTGGGCGCTCTCTGCCTGTGAATGCCCCGCTGAAAGCGGTCTCGGTGGTACCAGACACTTGGAAGCAAGCCCTGACAGCCTCACCTTCGACGCACAAGAAGGTGAAGAGCAAGAAAAACTCGTCCGCATCATCGCCAAAGTCGGTACGACTCGTATCGAAAGTATCGAGCTGATCAGAGGAAAAGATTACTTTTCCATCGTCGATGGTCTCCCCACAGAGTTCCCCTTTGACCTCGAAGAAGGTCAGGAGATCAGACTCAAGGTCAAGTACAAAGCACCTGGCGGAAACGCAAGCCCTATTGGGACAATTCGTGCACTGAGTGACTCGAGCATCCCAGCAGAGGGCAAGCTCGACATCCAGCTCCTCGCACAAAGTAACGATCAACGGCTGAGGCTGACCCCCAACCCCGTCAGCTTCGGAGCGGTCAAAGATGGCGAGAGCAAGACCATCACCGTCACAGGTGAAAACATCGGTAGCGCCATTCTCAAGATGGAAAACATCGTCCCCGGCGCAAGTAACAGCCCCGCGTTTTCCTTTGAAGGGTTGCCAAAAGTTCCCAAAGAGGTCGCGCCCGGCGAGACCTTCACCTTTAAGGTCACCTACAAACCCACACCACGAAAACCCGACTTAGGCACACTCGACTTTAGCTGCAAAGGCAATTGCTCACCCGTCGACCCAGAAGCGACCAATCGAAAAGACCCGTTCCTGCTCAAGCTCAACGGGACGCTCGCCGCGCCCTCCTTGAAAGTCGAGCCTCTGACATTGGACTTCGGCGTCGTAGAGGCAGGCAATACAGTCAGCAAAAAGTTCAAGATGACCAACAACGGCAGCGCGCTTCTCGAAATCAGTGAGATTGCCTTAAAAGCCGGTTCGTCTGGTGCGTTCCTGATGCCGACCATCTCCAACATCATCATTGAGCCCGGCAGCAGCAAAGAGGTCGCCGTCCAATACAGACCCAGCACCGGCTCCGAAGACAAAGGGACCATCGAGGTCAAGAGCAATGACGGCGCTCGTCCTGTTGTGCCCGTCCAGCTCATCGGGAAAGTCTCGGCTCCCAACATCCAAGTCTCTCCAACAACTCTCAACTTCGGACGTGTTGGTGCCAAGAAGGTGCTCAACGTCAACATCACCAATACAGGCGACAAACCCCTCGTTGTCGACCCCGCGGTAATGGTCGCGGGGACGTCCCCTGAGTTCAGCTTTGAGAAGGCACCGACACAGTTGACCATCCCACCCAATGGCGTCGAAAAACTCGCGGTCGTGTACACACCGAAGGACAAAGTGGATGATGTCGGCAAAATCCAAATCAAAAGCAACGATCCAGACACCCCAACAGTTGAAGTGATCCTCAAAGGACAAGGCACCGGTCTCAACGCCTGTGATCTCGTCCCTGCCCCCACACAGGTCAACTTCGGCACCATTGTCCTCGGAAAAACCAAGACTGTGTCCGTCAAATTTACCAACCAAGGAAACGTCGATTGCAAAATCAGCACGATCACGACATTTGTGGACAGGGGTATTTTCCCCGTCGCATACCAAGGTCCCAACCCCTTTGTCTTGCCGAGTTTGCCAGCCGGCTGTCCAACAGGGACTTGTAATCCACCGCTCGAAGTCAAAGCAGGTAACTCCATCACCATCGACGTGAGCTTCACGCCGCTGCTCGAAAAGGAAAACAAACTCCCCATCGGAGGCTCAAACGACTTCACAGGTGGTCTCGACCTCGCGATCAACGCGACTCCCTCCAAAAAGTCGGTTCCCCTCAGGGGACTCCCTGCCAAATCGTGCATCGAAGCGGTCCCCACGACCATCGACTTTGGCTTGGTCCAAACAAACTGCTCTTCGAGAAACGAAAAACTCGACATATACAACACCTGTGACAAGGACATCACAGTCAGTAAGTTCGAGTTTACCTCGACCAACTCGACGCAGAGCAGCGAAGGTTTCTCGATCGTCAAGATGGACAATCTCCCCTTCACGATCAAACCCTTGCAGAGCGCACAAATCAGCCTAAAGTACACAGCGAAGGCGCCTGTCAATCAGGCTCAGGACGCGATCAACCTGACACACACCGTCACCATCCAATCTCCGTTGGCGATCCCGCTCGCAGCGAACGAGACGACAACAGCCGATCAAACAGACACCTTCAAGCAGTCCAAGCGCCCCAAAATTGACATCCTCTTTGTCGTCGATAACTCCGGATCGATGGGAAATGAACAGCAAAGTCTCGGGAACAACTTCACGTCATTCATTAAGTGGGCGTTGACCCTCAACGTCGACTTCCAGATTGGGGTCACGACGACAGACGTCAAGAAAAACAACCCACTTGGCGGAACAGGCGGCCCTGGAGAGTTGTACGGCAGTCCCAAGATCATGACCAACAACACCCCCAACCTGGAGACCATCTTCCGTCAGAACGCAACGGTTGGGACAGGCGGTAGCTCTGATGAACGAGGACTTGAAGCTGCAAGACTCGCATTGTCACCACCGACGATCACCACAGGGACCAACAAAGGCTTCTTGCGCAAAGACGCCTCCCTCTCGGTCATCGTCATCTCCGATGAGGCCGATGGCTCATCGCAGCCAGTCCAGTACTACCTCAACTTCTTCCTCGGCATCAAAGGCGTGAGAAACAAAGATCTCTTCCGCTTCCACGGGATCATCGGCTATGATCCTGCCACAAAGAAAAATCAATGCCAGGGAAGCGGTGGCCAGGGCGTCTCAACAGGTCGCTACCTCTCGATGATCCAATCCACAGGTGGTGTGGTCGCATCAATCTGTAACGCCAACTGGTCACAAACACTCAGCAATATCGGGACCGTCATCTTTGGTCTTAAGAGACAATTCTTCCTGACACGTGCCGCAGACCCCAAAAGCATCGTCGTCAAAGTCGACGGCGTCGTCGTCAATACGAGTGCAACGACGTGGACTTACGACCCCATCAACAACAGCATCGACTTTGACAAAGCACCCAAAGCAGGCTCTACCATCCAAGTCGAATATAAGGCTATCTGCTTCTAAACAAAGAAAGATTTCGACATCCATTGGTTCAAGAGCTCTCCCCTGCATCTCCGGCACCACCGCCAACCTCCCTGCGTTTCATTGCCCCTCGTTCAAAAATGAAACTCGACTCATTCGATGGAATACAGTACACTAGACCAACTATACGTTTTAATAGAAGGAGTCCTGCATGTTTTCTCGTAAGTTTTATTTTGTCTTACTGCTCAGTCTTGTCGGTCTGACGGGGACGCTCGTAGGATGCGACTGTGATGAACCTCGCGATCTCGGTTCGACACGCGAGCTTGAAGCCAGCCCCAAGAGTGTCACCTTCGACGCACAACAAGGCCAAGAACAAGAAAAACTGGTCCGCATCATCGCCAAAGTCGGCACGACCCGCATCGACAGCATCGAGCTTGTACGAGGAAAAGATTACTTTTCCGTCGTCGATGGCCTGCCCACAGAGTTCCCCTACGAGCTCGAAGAAGGCCAAGAGATCAGACTCAAGGTGAAATATACAGCCCCTGGAGATAACATCTCCCCCATCGGTACCATCCGTGTCACAAGTGATTCGACTATTCCAAGTGATGGAAAACTCGACATCCAACTCCTCGCACAAAGCAACAGCCAAAGACTCGTCGTCACCCCCAACCCCGTCGACTTCAAGGTCGTCGAGCAAGGCAAGACGAAAACGATTGAAGTCGTTGCAAAGAACGATGGAACGGGTATCCTCAAGATCGAAAAGATTGAAGAAGGTGAAAAAAATAGCCAGGGTTTCACATACCCAGATGGCCTGCCCACCGCGCCAAAAGAACTTAAGCCCGGTGAATCCTTCACGTTCAAGATCACGTATACTCCGACGACGACCAAGCCCGACCTTGGCCAAATACTCTTTACATGTGAAGGCAATTGTGCGCCTGAAGACCCAGACCCAACCAAACGCAAAGACCCCTATGTCGTAGAGCTTCAAGGTGCCCTCGCGACACCTTCTATTCTGGTAGAGCCCCAACAGCTCAGCTTTGGATTTGTCGAGTCAGGAAAAACAGTCGGCAAGAAGTTCAAAATCTCCAACGTTGGTTCGGCCAACCTTGACATCAGCGAGATCGCGTTCAAAGCCGGTTCATCCGGTGCGTTCTTGATGCCAACTATCTCCAACGTCACCATCGAGCCCGGCAGCAGCAAAGAGGTCGCCGTCCAATACAGACCCAGCATCGGCTCCGAAGACAAAGGGACCATCGAGGTCAAAAGTAATGATCCTGCTCGACCTGTTGTGCCCGTCCAGGTTGTCGGAAAAGTCTCCGCACCAGACATCTCAGTGACCCCAACAAAGCTCAACTTTGGCAAGGTCCCTAACAGCAAAACACTCAGCGTCAACATCAAAAACACAGGTGACAAACCCCTCATTGTCAACGCTCCGATCATGGTCCCTGGTACATCCCCAGAGTTTAGCTTTGACAAAGCGCCAGCCCAGATCACAGTGCAACCAAACGGTGTGGCGCAGCTCGCGATCAAATACACCCCCAAAGACAAAGTCCCTGACACAGGTAAAGTCCAGCTCAAGAGCAACGACCCAGACACCCCCACCGTCGAGATCACCCTCCTCGGTGACGGAATCGGTGACAGTGGATGTGATCTTGTCGCAGCTCCCAACCGCGTCAACTTCGGAACGACCGTCCTTGGTAGCCCCAAAACGCAACAAGTCAAGCTGTCTAACGTCGGTACACAGGACTGTTTGATCAGCAAGATGTCGACTTCAACTGTCAAAGGTGGATTCCCACTCCCATACAACGGCCCCGATGTCTTCCACCTCCCCAACCTCCAAGGTTGCCCAAAAGGTGTCTGTAGCCCCCCACTCACTGTCAAAGCTGGTAATTCAATGACTGTGGAGGTCTCCTTCCTTCCGATCGTCGAGAAGCCCAAAAACCCATTTGGTGGTACACCCGCCTTTGAAGGCTCACTCGGCATGGAAGTCAACATGGCGTCCCCCACCATCAACGTCCCACTCTCCGGTATCGCCAGCAAATCTTGCGTTGAAATCGTCCCCAACGTCATGAACTTTGGATTGGTCCAGATCAACTGCTCTTCGAGAAATGAGAAGCTTCAAATCTTCAACACTTGCTCGACCAACTTGGTCCTCAACAAGGTCACATTCCGCTCAACAAGCGGAACAAGTAGCAACAAGGGATTCCGTATCACACAGCTCGGCAATCTCCCAATCACCATCGCACCAGCCCAGAGCGCAGAAGTTCAACTCGCTTACAAAGCCAGCGCAGCGTCCACAGACACTGACACACTCGACTTCCATCACTCCGTCACCTACCAGTCACCGACAGCTGTTCCTCTGACAGGAAAAGGGACGACAGATGCGAGCCAAACGGACACCTTCAAGCAGGCCACAAAGCCTCAAATTGACATCCTCTTTGTCATCGATGACTCCGGTTCAATGGGCGATGAGCAGCGCAACCTCGGGAACAACTTTACGTCGTTCATCAAGTGGGCGCTGACCCTCAACGTCGACTTCCAGATCGCGATCACCACGACAGACGTAAGTGGCGGGAGTGGTAACCCATTCGGTGGTCCACAAACAACACCCGGTGGATTTAGAGGCAGTCCCAAGATCATGACCAACAACACCCCTAACCTGACAACCATCTTCAGCCAGAACGCGACCGTCGGGACACAAGGGAGTGGTAATGAGCAAGGTCTCGAAGGAGCGCGTCTCGCGTTGTCAGCACCGCTCATCACGACAGGTGCCAACAAAGGCTTCTTGCGTAAAGACGCCTCCCTCTCCATCATCTTCATCTCTGATGAGGCTGATAGTTCAGGGCAGCCAGTCCAGTTCTACCAAAACTTCTTCAAAAATATCAAAGGCGTGCGTAACCCCGACCGACTCCGTGTCAACGGGATTATCGGCTACGACCCTGCGACCAAACAACCCAAATGTGGTGGAAACACTGGCGGAAACGCAGGTGCACAATCCAGCGGACGATACCTCGCTGTGATCAACTCGACACAAGGTGTTGTTGAATCCATCTGTAACGCAAACTGGGCACAAACACTCAGTAACATCGCCTCTGTGACCTTTGGATTGAAGAAGAAATTCTTCCTGACACGTGCTGCAGACCCCAAAAGCATCGTTGTCAAAGTCGACGGCGTCGTTGTCAACACAAGCTCCACAACGTGGACCTACGACACTGTCGACAATGGCATCAACTTCAACAAGCCACCCAAGGCTGGCTCCACCGTCCAAGTTGAATACAAAGCCATCTGCTTCTAAACCAAAAACCTCCCCAACTCCTCCCCCTTCCTGTCCTCTCCAAACAGCGCATCCTCTACAAATAACACCATCTCCCAGGTCAAACGTTTGACCCAAAACGATGTCAAACAACCTCAAGAGAGAACAAACGCAAAACAAAAGCCAAACGTTTGACCCAAAATCAATTCAAGATAGCTCGAAGATCGAACATTTGATCCGTATCGATAATGCGTTTTCAGTAAAGATCAAATGTTTGCATTTTTGGGAAGTGAGAGATCGTTTTTGAGCGAACTTTTGCTCTCAAGGAGATCTTTGGATTCGTTTTGGATCAAATGTTTGACATTCTTTGATAATCCACTCTCAATAGGGTCAAACGTTTGTGTTTTTTGGAAGTGAGTTATCTCGCCAAGTCAAACGTTCATGTTTTGTTGGAAGTGAGTTATCTCAAAAACACAAACGTTGGCTTTTTTTGGAAGTGAGTTATCTCGCCAGAGCAAATGTTCGTGTTTTTTGGAAACGAGATATCCCAAAAATGCAAACATTGGTGTTGATGGCGAAAGGGGATTGTTCGCAAGAGCAAAGATTTGATCTAGAGGTGATTCTGATTTTCTTTTGAGGAGGCTATTTATTGAGCGAGTCGTGACCGGGTAGCCATTCTTTTTCATCGGCCCCTTTGCGGAGTTTTTTGTTCTTGTCTCTTCTGATCTCGATCAACTTCGGATGTTTGGGAGACAATTGGACCTCTTGTTCTTTGGACGTCCACCCTCCTGTCCCTAACTTCACCTTGTATGTGCCGGAGGGCATACTCAAGCTCAAGCCCCCCTCTTGAAGCTGTCCTGCGATCTGGCCATCGATGTACAATTCAGCGCTCATCACATCGGAAACAACGACAAGACGTCCACGGCCAACTTTTGGTTTGGAGATCGTATGAGAATGTGTAAAGAGCTTGGCCAGTGAATCTCTATTGGACACAATCCCGTACAACAACCCAAGGAAGATCATGACAGCATACGCCACGAGCAATGGCCCGGTGAAGACGTACTTACTCAGCCAGTGGGAGAGACCCAATTCACGCTCCAGCTTTTGCTGGATCACATCGACAGGAGCACGTACATAGCGAAGCGACTTGGGCGTCGCAGGTTTGGGTGTATCGGATTTGGGAAGATCATCCCCCGTCAAACGCACCAACACAGCCGTGATGTTGTCAGGTCCACCAGTCTCATTGGCCCGGCGGATCAGAGTACCTGCAGCCTCTTCGAGCGTTTCACTCTGCTCAAGAATCGACTGCAGCTCGGCGTCGTTGAGCTGTCCATGCAAACCATCGGAGCACAACAAGACGATATCGTCGTGTTCAAGCTCCAAAAACTTGAGGTCGACAAGCACCTGCGCCACAGGACCGAGCGCTTGAAGGATCACGTTCTTTCCGACGAAGTTCTCGGCGTGTTCGGGACTGATGGTCCCTTCTTCGAGGAGTTTTTCGAGCAGCGATTGATCTTTTGTGACCCGCGTAAACGTCCCACCTCGTAGCAGATAGGCCCGAGAATCACCGACCTGCGCGAGAAAGAGCACGTTCCCGTAGACAGCCGCAGCAGAGATGGTGGTCCCCATCCCTTTTTTACTCGGATCCTTTTGGGCCATGGTGTGGATGAGATGGTTGGATTGTTGGATGGCCCGGTCTACAATCTCACCAAAAACCTGTGGTTCGAGTCCAGGTTCGAGGCTACAAAGTTGATCAAAGACAGTATCGACAGCCATCTGGCTGGCGACTTCACCAGCCGCAGCTCCCCCCATACCATCACAAACGGCGAAGACCATCCCACGTCCACCCAGACGCCAGGTTTCGGTCTTCTTTTCCATCGCGCGGCGCTGATTTTGCAGATCAGCGATCAGATAATTGTCTTCGTTTCCTTTGCGAACACGGCCAACGTCAGTGAGCCCATAAAATTCAGCATAGACCTTCGGGGCTAATGGATCCATGTCTCCTCACAACTCGAAAAATAGGAAAAAAAAAGTCCTCACCAAGATATTCTAAAAGGCCCTACAAAGCAAGAGCAAACACCAGGAAAACACATAGCCTGTTGACTACAGCGAACGAATTCCAAACAATACGCCCCAAATGTCTCCTTCAAAAGTCGTCACAGTCTCGTGTGGTCCCTGCGACAACCAGACTGTACAACACAAAACACATGTGGATGATATGCACTGCTGGTACCACAAGCTCCGTCTCTATCGCAACCTCTCCGTTGCCATATGTATCCTGCTGGCCTCACTGCTTACAAGGCCGACCAGCGCAACAGCCCAACGTGCCACGCTCAACAAACTCTCCGTTTGGCCCAAGCAAGTATACGTCGGTGAGGTCTTCACGATACGCGCACACATCGCGCTCCCAGCCAACAGCACCCTTCAACCGCTTGTCAGGACGCGCTTTGGCCCTGCACGCACCGCAGGAAAACAGCACACACGACGTGTCTCCAATGGTCTCGTCATTCGTATCCCTCTGGCGGTCTACATGCCATCGAGATTCGGGACATTTACGCTCCCCACCATTCCCCTCAGATTCAACACGCCCCAAGGACCACAATCCATCACATTACCAGCCACTTCGTTCAAACTGCGCTCGCGCTATGGAGCCAATGCGTCATTCCAGGCGGTCCTCAAACCAGCAGAGCTGAGAAAGCACCAAGGACAAACAGGCGACGTCGCCCACAACTACACCACGCTCTCAAGCGACCCCACTCCACCGATGCCGTGGATGTCCATAGGCATTGGCTTGCTCATAGGATTCATCGCCATCACGATCGTGTTGTTACGCCGCATCAAGGGAACGCAGCCCACAGAACAAACACCTCAGATCGATCCGTACACAGCGGCCAAACAGGCGCTTCAATCGCTTCAAGCGAGCCCCCCTCAAACCTTCGAGGAGAGTCAGGCGCTCTTCAGAGCGTTATCACACACCCTCAAACAATACGCAGATAGTGTTTCGACCTTTAACGTCACGGCACAGACCGCACATGAGATCACACACAGATTTGAACAAGAAGATGCCCCTGCATGGGGGCAACCATTCGCACAATGGCTCCGAGAGA